>Ga0307509_10003909_pt1 | contig 22024 bp, 29 predicted proteins | sample 10_EM_MG_FD_202245 | JGI IMG/M metagenome (GOLD analysis project Ga0307509, IMG submission 202245) | Populus trichocarpa ectomycorrhiza microbial communities from riparian zone in the Pacific Northwest, United States - 10_EM | ecosystem: Host-associated > Plants > Roots > Unclassified | place... | reverse complement strand
CACTTGGTGGAGGTTGTGGGTCGGGGGAAGTTTTGGGAGATGGAGATTCCCCCGGCGGAGGACGCGAAGAAGGTTCCGAAGATGGTCTTCAAGATTCGTAGGTTGATTGCGGAAGCTGCAGATGATCCCTTCGAGAGTAAGCTGGGGTTGATTTCCCATGCGGGATTCAGGGCAACGGAAATCATGGCCGCTCACCAGTGAGGAGTTCGATGCCGCATGTATAATGTTGACTCAACTGCTCCTTTGTAGGGACGCCTTCGAGGCGAAAGTTACAACTGTCCTGGCTGCAGAATCCGAGCAGAACGGCCGAACCAGTTCAGACGAACTCGACGGTTACCGTTTCACGGGTCAACATTCCGTTTCCATCGAAGAAGCCCGGCAACGCTTACTCGTCGTTCACGCGAAGACGTGGCAAGAGGTTCACGAGCAATACCACGCCAAGCAGGTCCAGTGGAATCGATCTTTCTACACGCCTCCCAAGTCTCGTTCGCCGAATGTTAAGAACGTGGAGTCGACCCTCATCTCTGTGACGCCTATTCCTGATGGACCTCCCCTATTCCGACTCGTTATCGACGGCGTGAACCTTCGCATCGGTGGTCCTTCGTTCCCCATGGAGAAACTCCCTGATTTCTTGTTCGACATTGGAAGTGGTCAACCGCGAGATTCAAAGTACACCCTCCTCGTTCCCCTCAGCCTCGACGTAGCGGTCACTTCCATCACTTCGACCCTCAGAGACTACCCACTACCACTCTTCGCGGTCAAGGGGCAGCCAGGGACGGATGGTACCGCTCTGACCTTCCGCACCGACCTCGTCATTGCCGAACAGATGGGTCCGGTACAATCCGTTGAGTGGTGGGATTGCGTTATCGTGCAAGAGGATTTTGGTGTTCGTGGGGCGAGCAAGTTCAATTTCAGTATCCCGAAGACTATTATGCCGGTCAAGACGTTTGCGAGTCCTGAGGTCGAAGCTACTACGAAGGAGACTACGGAGATCTGTTGGGGAATTTGCTATGGTTATACGATCCAGGATGTGATGAGGATATTGGAGACGCTGTCCAGTGCTCCGAGGGACCCTTCTCCTTCCGTTGGGTTTTGGGACAAGGTGAATTGGTTTCCTCACCCGGCTGGCATTAGGCATTTGTTGACGTTGGACTTTAGTTGAGACTTATCTTGCACTGGAAAATCCGAGCGTCTTTCAAGGGTGATGTGCACTTCCACATCAAGGGCTCGAGGGACCCGTACACTGTTCTTCATAACGGAGCGGGATTTGCCTTGTGCTGGAGTGGCAACACCAGAATCTTGGTCGGCCAGCCTAATGCGGATGGAGAGTTGATTCAAGTCATTAGCGATACAATGTCTGTCGCGGTACCGAAGTAAGTTTCCTCCTCGCGGGACAGTTTATGAGATCTAACCCGTGCTTCCCAGCTTCGAGGGAGCCCACGCTGGAGCCGATCCCTCTCTTTCGTCGACTCCACCAAAGGGCAAGGCCAAAGGCGGAAACACCGGGTCTCAAAACGTCTGCGAGCTTCGTAAGACCATTGCAAAACTGAGTTCGGGCGTTCGATTCGGAGTCAGGTTCGACTTGGAAAGGTCCTGTGGTTCTGAGTGTAAAGATTGCGGGGACTTGCCTGCGTTCAAGCGCGAGTGTCGCCACTTCACTTTCCGCCCCCACTATGATGTAGCACTGGAGACTAAGCAGAGCAACCCAGAGAGAAAGGTTCGTCAGATAGTTCTATGCCACCTTCTGTTGTATTGCTGAACAAACTGGCTAGACGCCAGAAGATTCCTATAATGGTTTCCGGTCTGACTTCATCCACGTGTCCCTATCCTTAACGTCGTCCGTCGAGAACTCCGGGAAGAGCGATAACTCCGCGTTCAGTCACTTCCACCTCACGCCCAAGACGTTCGCACTCTTCTGGCATTGGGTCAGCCTTTTCGACGGTCGGATGTCTCTTCCGATTCGACAAGGCAACTATTACAAGCACAAGCTCGTGAACCCGAAGTTCGGTCAACACCTCGCCACCATGAAGTATCGCATCACTGTCCCCCGCCTCTTTATCTCTCACGTCTACATGGACGAAAGCAGGCAGTCCTGGTCTGACGGTATTACACGGTTCGTCGGAGCGAAGGCGTTGATCGACCATTTCCATGTGGACATACACCAGCGCGACCAGGAAAGCACCCAGTTCAATCCGCTGCTTGGAACTTCCGAGGTCATACGCCACAAGGCCTTGCACCATGCTGAGGTCGTTCTCAGGGGATTACATCTCCGTGCGATGTTGGGAACCTTCCAAGACCCCGTCAAGCAGATCGTGTTGCCGGACCCGCCTGAGGAGGGGACTAGTAGCAATAAGTTTGGTTCGAACCTCCCCGTGGCTGATCCCAATTCAATGTGGGTCGACAAGGACGATTTTGTGGAGTTGGACTGGTCTTCGAATGACATGCCGGTGGTCAACTTGCTTCGTGCTGCGGAGTGTCCGCACTTTGTGTACACGAAACGTTCAGTGGAGAAACAGAACGCCAAACTTCACCAACGGACGTTGTTCAGCAAGTTCGGTAACGAAGATACTCATGATTGCTACCTCGGGAAAGAACCATGTACGGATTTCCTACCCCCCTCGAACAATGCAATACTTATCATCCTTCACAGCATCCGCACACATACAGGCGAAGCTTGTGGGCGAACGAATCGAGGAGTTGCGGAAGACCCTGTCTCCTTACAATCACCGTGAAGACACTACTCTGAAGATGATCGACTTGTTGGAAGAGTACGCAGCGGTGTTGAAGGAGAATCAGGCTGCCGAGGAGGGTAGGGCGTCCAACTTTGGGAACTACTACATCGCGGCGGATACTGTTCCGGTGTCGGAGTGGGATGGGTTCGCAAACGTGTACCAGGTCCATTGTCCTCGACTTTTCCTCAACGAGTCTGTTCGAGACGTACGTATTCACCATCCCAAGCTGCTTATCTTGGGCTCACGAATACCTCCAGGTCCTGATGCAGTATTATTACTGTTCGCGTTCAAGGAGAGGGTTCGAATATCACCTGGCTACGCGGTAAGTCTGCAAAACGCAATAGATTTAGACCCAATTCATTGTTTGAGTTAGGGCCGTCAAATTCATTCGGGACCAAGGGGTTACGAAACCGACCAAACCCGTACCGCGAAGGTCCACCGACGTCTCGCCGCCTCAGACTAAGGGCATCGCACAGGCGATGCAGATGCTTCGGCATTCATTCACCACCAGAGACACCGCTGGTGGTTTGGAGAGTATCCTTGCGGATGCCTACACTGATGCACCCCGTCCTGGGTTAAATCCTCTTGAAGGGTGGAACGAAGGGGCCTCTCTGGATCAAAGTCATTTCTGTGTACTGTTGAAACCACAGATCGTCCTCCACAGCGAGTCTAGTGAAGATTCTACCTGCGTCGTCGCTGCGGCGGTTACCAAGCTCAAGATCAACAATATCATGGATAACGAAAACGCGGATGATCCTATCAACGGCACTATCATGAGCAGGTGAGGGTCTTGGAAAGCGCCACCCCCGCGTTTGCTCATCCCCTGTAGGACATATATCGGGCTTCAGGGTGTTCAGATTTTCGCGCCGTCCAAATCTAGCTCGACAAAGGATGGGTGTGTTCCGGTCGAAGTCCTTGTCGATTTTAGATGCGAGAGCAAGGATTTCGATCGGCTGGTTCCACAAACCGAAGCAACGATTCGCTACGACAGGTTCAATAGGTTGAGGTTGCGGGGCAGCGCTAACATGCACGATCCGTTCCCGGACCTACCAAACATCCACCTTAAGTTCCAAACAGTGAGCGCCACGCTCCGCTATCATCTGCTCCAGCTCACCATGCCGTTTTGTACAGGATCTGATCAACATCTGGGTCCCCCAGTTCACCGTCTCCGCTAGCGACTCCCATTTCTCAGCGATTTCCGATATTGTCACGAGCCTCCTGCTGTTCTCTGACCCCGCCCAGAAGAGTCGGTTGGAGAGATTAGAGACTCTCCTCTTTAGCTACGACTTCACCGACTTCAAGTCATCGGCAAACGTCGTCTCCGGCTTACAGGATCGACTCCGCGAAGCGGTCAATCAGGAACAAGACGCTGAGTGGCGCCTCCGTCGTTTCGCCGCTACAGAGGACCAGGCGAAGTTGGAGATGGCCAAGATTAGAGCGGATGTCCTCGCGTTGGCTGATGAACTGGCTTACATCTTCGAAGCGATCAGGTTGGCACAGGACAGGAGCGAAGGAAACTCGGAGCACAAGTCAGCCTTACTACTCCTGGCGTCTTCGCCGGAGATATCCTGGAAGATGCTGGATTCTCGTCGAGATCTGTTGGCCAAGCTTTCCGTCAATGGGGTCAAGTTCTCGTGGCTCAATCGGCAGGACAGTGCGGTTGTGAACACGCTCAGGATAGGGGATCTTCACGTCTACGATGGGTATCACGACGCAGCCTGGCCGGAGGTTCTTTGCAAACATAACGAGCCGAAGGACCACCATCTAGTTAGGGTACGTATCGTATCGCTTGCTACGTTCCACTTACTGACCTCCTTTCGAAAGCGCGATGTGTTTGCGATCTTATCGTGGATCGTACTCGCACCGGTCGGCGGGATCTCGATCTATGAGAAGTTCGAGGTAGATTTGCACCCGCTCCGCTTACAACTCGACACCAAGGTCGGACAACGAATCATGGAATACATCTGGCCAGCGAGGAAACACCGTCGTCATCAGAAGACTTTGCAGGCTGAATCTCCCACCAACCTCACGAAGCTCCAGCCTCCGGCTCCGGGTTCCGGTTCGCAGGACCCCTCTCCTACTTCTGCTGGTAGACCCCGACAATCCATGGATCAAACACGATTGACACCTGTCCCGGTGCGGAAACTTGGGACCTCAAGGTCATTCACGGACCTCCGAAGTGCTGTAGGTGGTCCAATGAGCGCGTTACACTTGAATCGTTCCACGGAGGCACTTTCTTCTCCAACTACACCCACCAGCCTTACCCAACCATTGCGACGAGGGGGGAGCCTATCGCCTGGCATGAACGACGCGTTGATAATGAAGACTAGATCGGCTCAAAAGACATTCGTCGCTGTGGACATTGCGACCATCTCCGTCTTGCTGAGTATCCAGAAGGAAGCCGCGTTCTCGTTGCGTGACGCTCACATCAACACTCGGGAACTGCATTACAGGAACCAGACTTGGAGTGTAAGCACACTCGTTACTGACGGTACTCTCGAGTAACTGACTAGGCCATACTTCAGTTTGAGGAGCTCGTCGAGCAGTTCATTCCTTCCGATCCAACATGGAAGGGTTGGGTCAAGATGGCGTTGCACCAACCATTCTTCGAGGTCATCCCCGTAGCCAGAGAACTGATTTCCAAGACGAAACGGATTGCTTCAAAGAGCGTTCAACAGTCCACCCAGACCATTACCCCGCGCCGTCAGAAGCCATCGAAAACGTCGGAACGACCTCTCCCGAAAACCAAGGACGACCCAGGGGGGTCACGTATTCTCACTAGCCCATTCACAAACGAACCGGAGCCAATGTCCCCGTCAGAACGGCCAAAATCCCCAAAAATCCCACCCCAGGTTTCGGGAATTAATAGAAGCAGTAGCCCAACCCGCAGCGGCTCATCCGACAGAGATCGGGCGAAGGTTACCAGCATGTTCAGAAGAAAGACAACATCACATTCAAGGAGCATGAGCAGTGACAAGGTGAGCGCGTTCCCGCTGCTATTCAGTCGTCTACTCACGCTCGGCGCAGAGTATCGCGTCATTGATAGCCTCGGCGCACAGCATTGCCAACACCGCTAGTCGCACGATTCCTCCGAGCGATACCACCGCCTAGAAGCATGCATCCCACATACCTTTAACATTATAAATCTGGCGCACTGTTGGCCGTACTTTGTATCCGTAGATTCCTTAGTATCGTCCTTTATTAATCAGACATGCTCTGCTTTACCTCCGTTCGACCGATTTGGGGAGAATGTGTGCAAAGCGCGAGGAAATGGTCGAGAGGGTGACGATGAGGATGAATGCGTACAAAGACTTGCAACGATCTCGTGATACACAATATGCATATGGGCGTAGCCAAAGGAACCCATGGGGTTGATTCGTTTAGTGACCAGCCCTCCTGCTCTCCTGGATAATAGCCGAGAGTTCCTCCAGCTTGCGTTTTGAACGGAGAAGGGTGCCGAGCTAGATAACATGGAAAAATACTCGATCAGCGTTCATGTAACGTAGAACGTCGGAAGGAGGAGGGAATGAAGTACCCTCTTCTTCGTCAACTTCCTGGCCTTCTTATCCTGCACGAGACGAAAGAGTTGAGTGGATGTCGATCGGGTAACTGTAAGATGCTGCTGACCTTGGAGTTCCTCAGCAACTCGAGAACTCGCCTCTCATATGGGGCGAATCCAACGACCTCCCTCACAACAGACCTCACAAACTGGGTCTTCTTGGATAACTTGCCCTTTCGGTGGCTGGGCTTGATCGTTCTAGGGATGGCAGTGGTTTCGTAACCCTTGTTGAGGCCGATACGGATTCCTGAACCTCAACGCGCGTGAGAACGCAGCTGAAGAGGAGACGCATTTGAGCAAACCTGATCGAGCCATTTTCTTAGAGTCTTGAGGGTGGTTTCTTCGGGCTCCGTGCAGATGAAGGGTGTGGTCGGCGGATTGATGATCAAGCGTGGGAGAAAATGTGGCTTCAACTGTACAGTCACATGCGGTCACTCTAATTAGACGCCAGATCAACGTCTCGCGTTCCGGTCTCCCCGGCCTGGGGCGATCGAAGGGGGAGAGAAGGATGGGCGTGAACATGGTATTTGCATCAAGGAAGCCTACATCTAAGCGTATGCGCGCATGTAACGGGTCTATACTGCGGTGGTCGCCCACTGACGAATCACCTTCACCCTCGACGATCCGGTCGATCCTGGGGACTTCGCAACACTTACAACGTTAGACATGGTCACTGAGATCGGCGTCCGAGGTGGAACGCTCGACGATGGAGAAGACGGTGGGGGCGGATGGGGAGACGAACCCTCTTGCGACCCCCGGACCCTAATCTTGGTTTTGTCTGCTGGAAGTCGAGGGGGAGCGCTGCCTCCCTCTTCCTCCTCCTCCTCCTCCTCATCATCATCGTCTTCCCCGTCGCCGGCATCCTGTAAGAAATGCATCAGAAACGACCTAGAGAGGTCGTCAGGCAGTGCGCGCTCACTGGATCAAAGTCCTCCATTTGTCTATCCTCTTCCTCTTCCTCCTCATACTCTTCTTCATCGTCGATCCACCTACCTCTCCAGTCTACCATGTCCAGCTCTTCCGGTAGTAAGGGCCGCATCCGCATCCACTGCATCCTCGGACCGTTCTTCGCATGATCGCTAACCCTGAACCCATAGATCTTCGGTGTGTAAACTTTACCCGCGGCCCGTTTTTGTCCCCCATGTGGGTTCGGATTCGTGAAATTTGTCTCTGGTGGGGAAGTGGGGGCGTTTGGCACAGTTTGGGGTTTGTAGAAGGGTGCCGGGGCAAGTTCCCGGTAGCTTTGGAAGAACAGATGTGGGAAGGTTGTGCCGAAAAATGCCCCTAGAGTCAGAGTCAATCTCTCAACGACCCCGCGGAAAAATCTGGGGATGTATACCATCGACTCCTTGGTACCTACTGCTAGGAGGAGCGTAGATGTCGTGGCAGTTTGGACAGTATAGTTTTACCGTATCCAAGCCAGGTAGATCGGACCTTCCGCTTGGAACGACGTTCGTGCCCTGGCAGTAAACTCTTGGGCAAAGCCCAAAAATCCCCGCCTCATACTTGTCGACCTAGGACGCTATGAGAATCCCCAGCTATAAGGTGGCGATGCAAAACGCCCATACCATAGCTTGCAGGCCTTGCCTCGTCAGAATATATCGTTGGTGCACGAGACCGTACAAGAGTTCAGCTGATGCCTCGACAATTGAGACATCTGGGATCTTCGCGCTCTCTTCGTCTTCTCAAAAAATCAAACTGGTTAACGATCCGTACGGGGCACTGGACACTACCGCAAACTTACCAGGCTCCACGTCCAAAACCATGTCCATAGCCTCCTTCCAGAATGGAACCATAGAGTTCAATCCGGTCAGATTAAAGTCATCCTCGATGAAGTCTTCTGCGACTTCGCAAAAGTATTCGTGTCCAGGTAGGGAGCAGAACCAAGAGATCCATGTCAGAGTTGATGTTGGTGTTGATGAGGCTGAGAGAGCGCGAGAAGAGAGGGTTGAGGTCGATACAGATGGGGCATCGTGGACGAATCCGAGACGTGATAACAGGTCAGAGAACGAGATATCTGGTCAGCTGCTCGCTCTGCGCTACGAACGGGGGAAGGAGACGATACGCACTGTAGCCCTCCTGTTCCTCAACCTCTTCCATTCCCTCGGCATTGTCGGCTGTAGCGTTTAAACTCCCATCCTCAGGCTGCTCTGGGTTGAACTGATTGCCAGCATCGTCCGGTCGCTTAAACCTCTGAGACATTAGGATTAAACGGAGGGGAGCAGCAGTGGTTGAGGACCCGATTATAAGAGATGGTGGCAGTCTGATAATTGTCGCCCTTGCTTTCGATGGTATTACGTAATACTTTTCTACCCAAATATCGCGCCCGCGCCGGCTACTGTTCAAAGGTGCAAGCTCGAATGAAGGGTACATCTGACAGGGAGTGGGCGGGTAAAATGATAATGACGAGCAGGAGTTGGCTAATTGCAATGCTGACACCAGCATATATCCACGCGTATCGACTCCCCTTCATGGCGTTGAGCTCGACTGCGAATGTGCTGACGGTGGTGAGGGTGCCGCAGAAGCCATCGATGAGCCCTTGAAGAGTGGAACAGGCGTGGGGAGACACGCGTGGGTGCTTGTTCTGCAGGACGTGAAACACACCCAACAACCCCGTCCCTAGTATGTTGGCTGCCATCGTGCCGAGTGGGATCCTCTTCATCACCACGTTCATGGAGAGGGCCAGGAGGTAACGCGACAGCGTGCCAGGAAATGAGAATAGGAGGGAGGCAACTGCCTGTGCCCGGTAGGATGGCGGGAGCTTGGCATAGGCTGGGAATGTCGCGGCATATATGAGGATACCCACGACGGATAGCGTGCAGCGGATCGCAGGTCGAGGGAGAGGAAAACGTGGAAGATATGAACGGGAGATCCGCGCAAGATACGAACCAAACGAAATGGAGGACATTGATATGATGAGGGTAAAGACCAGTTTCGTAATACCACCAACGGCCTGCGACACAAAAGGACGTAAGTCGAGGCGAGTGGGATGTACGATCGTGAATCACATCTCTCAACCAATCCCGGCTAGCATTGGAGGAGTTGGTCCAGGAACCGAACACGTCGTATTGCCAGCTAGAGAAGGTCGTAAGAGACCCGCAGAAGCCTATAGTTCGTTAGTGGGGGACGATATGATAAGGGAAAACGCAATCACCAGTTGTCAATGCAATGTAAATGGGCGTGTAGCTAGTTCCGGAGTGTTCAGCGTTCACAAGCCGTCAACGTTCCGGAGCTGGTCAGACGCACTATTCAGATATGGGAGTCTTCAGCGCCAGGCAGAACCCCATGACGAGACACCCGACACCTTGTACGTAGGCGAGGGGGAATATGCTCTCGCCGGCATAGGAAGTCAACGCGGTTAAGCCCAGCCTTGCAAGAACTCCAAAGACTGACGCCGGCATGAGAAGAGCGAGGATCTCCCAGTTCAGGGGGTGAAACAGTTGGAGTAGAGGTTCTACGACCACTTGAGCCTCCTTGGGCTCTGGTCTGAGATCTGCAGGGCTCTCCTCGGGAGCGACCGACATATAGGTTAAGGTCAAAGGTCGAGAATAGATTCTCTCACGGATAAGCCTCTGGTGGATTACAATTACTACACTCTACCCTACCAAGGACCGCGCATACATGCTCTGTATAACGAGAAATAAGTGTCAGAAGAAAGCGAAGCCCAAAATCCCTCGACCCAGAAAAGATGAGCATTATAGACCGTCTGTTTCAATCTTGGATTTTGCCATTTAGGAGAATCACCACGACAGGATCCAGTTGTCTCCCTGGGTTATAAAAAATCCTGAGATGTAAGATGAAGAAGAAAAAGAAGAGAAGACGGGCCGACCTCGACCGCCAAGGGGCATCGGCTTTAGGGCAGGGCTCTCCCTGACGCACTTGACACTTGGCCAGGAACGAGAAATGTAGTGGATATAAACCCGATGGAAGCTTTCATCAATTCATCTTGTCCTTCCCCTCTACTCTCCGAGTAACCCTTGCTCGCCTTCACGATGCCTTCTCCGCCCCCCACACCCAAGCCCTTCCCGTCATTCTTCGCGCTCCTCTACGCCAACTCTTGCAAGTCTGCGGTCCCGACGGTCTACTATGCAATATTCGCGATTTACGAACCGTTCCTATGCCTTGTGGGGATGCTCGGCGCGTTTGTTGACCCGGTCAAGGTATGTATTCCCATTGTGCCCTCTGGGCCTCGACAGATCGTTTCAATTTACGCGCCAAATTATTACTCCCAGACTCACAATATGAACGGTCCTTGGCCGGTAGGCGTCGCACCGCCAGAATCGTTACCAGCAGCAACCACTGCAACCGTGCTCCAGTTGGCCCACACATGCGCTTTACTCGGAATCGTCAACTTCTTCGTCCTCACCTCAATCAGAGAACTCCGATCTCCCGCATTGCAAGAGAAGATAGCCACGTCGCTATTTATCCCCTTACTCGTGTCCGACGTTACGCACATTCTAGTGACGCTCTATGGCATCGGCGACACGAGGTGGCGCGTCGATGAATGGCCATCCATAATTTGGATCACGATCATCACGGGACTCACCCTCCTCATTCCAAGGTTTGTCTCAAACGATCAGCCCATTTCCACACCCGCTGAACACCGAACCTTGATACAATTAATTTAGGGTCTGTTGGCATCTGGGAATCGGAAGATACGTCGACACCCGTGACGCGTGGCTTAACGGAAAAGAGTAAAGAACGCCCTCACCCAACAACCTGCCAATTCAATCCAGGGGCGGAACCTTCCTCGGCGCCGAGCACCATACTTCAAGCGAGGTTCCACGGGGTCAACACGGCGCCTGCGGCTCACCCGGTTACGGGCCGCACTCTTCCAGGAAAGGCAGTACTTCCGGGAGGCTGCGTGGAAGAGTCATATCCCAAGTGAACGCGCGTCCAGTTATCCCTATCAGGATCGATTATCGTGCACATTCCGTGCGTCCTCCCACCCAACCGGGCGATGAAACATCACTCGCATTCATGGTCGAGGGCAAGCCGGGAATGTACCCCCATGGCCCCCGGGCGGTCCTCGCGACATTAATCCGAAAGTCAAGCCTTGGTCATACTTCACATGGCGCCCATCTCCTGTATTCCCTGTATTGGAGCAGCTAGGTGAGGATATCGGTTATCACCCGCACTCGTTCCGCGAAGGCGGTTAATGATGCAGGGCCAAACATCACACCCGGCTTGCGGGAGTTAATCACGTACAATTCTAGGCCCGGTAGTGAGTTACTAGGTAGCTACTAGTGTTCACATTCACAATTTTGGGGTTGCGAGCACGTTAGCGCAACCCGTTGTAGGCCCCCCCACGTACTATATATGTATGCCATGGAATCAGCAGCCCCCACGCCACACTAAAGCCCAATGCCTTCTCCGTCGACCAACCCTCCAAAATCCGCCGTTCCGACGGTCTACTACGTCATATTCGGGGTAATCGAGCCCCTCATTACATTCTCGAGCCTCCTCGAAGCAATCCTCGCCCCCGAGAAGGTCTGTGTACATATCGGCTGAGGTCGCCAGACGTAAACTGAGGTCCAGTCAGATACTCGACCGCTATGGACGCCAGCCAGGCGGTTTCGCGGAGGCGTCGGAAGCCTTCGCCCGGACAGCCTACACAGTCATCTGCCAAATGGTGGTCGCACACGCCGTGATCGGTCTTGTCAATGCCTCCGTTCTAAGAACGATCAGAAGGCTTCCTTCGCCCACCATGCAAGAAAAGATGGCCAAATCGCTTTTAATTCCCCTGGCCATTGGAGACGTCATGCATCAGCTCGGAACGTTCTATGGGATAGGTGATGTAAGGTGGAAGACGAAAGAATGGCCGGAAATCCTCTGGCTGAACGTCGTCTTTGGAATCTTGCTTTTCGTTCCGAGGTATGTAAGATCCGCACGAAGCCCATGCGGAGGTGACCGACCATGCTGCATACAGGGTTTGCTGGCTCCTGGGTATCGGCAGATACGTCGCGGCTCGCGACAGTAGGTTGGATGCCAAGAATTGACAGGAACGCATGCGCGCGTCTTTGTATCTCGTAATTCATTTTGGGAGCGAGCTTGGGAATAGTTCTATCTATCTAAGGGTTGAATGGGTTATCGTCAGTAATCTTAACTAGCCAAATGCACGACACGAACACGGTCCAGGGAATAAGGAACGCTCGGATGGGGGTTCAAATTAGATCAAGAAAGATGTCATGGAGAACCGCAGGTGATGCATTGATGACTTCACCAGGGCTCATCTCGGACCACGAAGTTTTATCATAACCCACGCAAGCAGAAGGGTGTGGCCCACCTATTAGTATCATAATATTAGATCATCCTTAGTGGCTTGCCTGTAGGTGAGACTGGAGGTGGCGGTCGCCGTTTCTTCTCGCGTCGATACGACATCCAGTCAAATACCCACGTTTGAACCAGTCCAAAGGAAGCAGACGCGAGCCAGTAAATTTCCACCGCCTAGACGCGCACCGTCAGTCGGGTCGGCCTCACCGAAACACGGAAGCAGGAAGGAAGGTTGAACACATACCCCTGGCACCACAGCCGCGATTAAAATCCTCCCAACCGACATAACCCTCAACGCATTCTGCACAATCTTCGAAGGCTCAACAACAATATGTCCCTGAGCCCTCTTCTCCGCATTCCACTTCTCCACCTTTTCTTGCCGACTCTTCCCGGCGTCAGAGATGAACCATTTCGCGGACTCGGCGTTCGCGAACGTGATCAGGCCAATGAGGATAGGAATGGCCGCGGTCGGGTCGGGGTTCACCAGAGAAGTCAGGGTTAGGAACGTCTCGGAGTCGAGTACGGAAGGCGGTTGGGTTAACCACGAGAACATCAGCGAAGAAGATATGAATACGGGCAGCTGTGTCAGCGCGGGTACGGCCATAATCAACCCTGGCGATATTCCATGCTTTGATAGCAGTTCTTTCCGTTGTACCTTTGCCTGAGGTCGTGTCAGTGACATGACACGGTCGGGTGCATATAAGTTCGCGCACTCACAGCTTCATTGAACCGCTTCGAATAAATCGCGTCCAGGTCCTGCTTGGTGCCCCTGACGCCTTCCCTAGCCATCTTTTTCCGCACTTCCTGTGCAAGTCGCGGTCCGATTATTTGCATCTGGGGTGCCACCTCGTCCTCGATCTTCCATTGTGCCTTTTTTGCCTGACCCTCAAACTTAGCCAGTTTTGACGGAAGACGAAGGACCTAATTGACACACCCAGACCGAGAATGGCACAGTGAGAATGAGCCGTGACGCGACGGTGACGAGGATTATGGTCGTGGAATAGGCGGGGAGCGCTGCAGGGTATGGTACGGCGACGGCAAGGTCTAGAAATTGGTCTGAAAGCGCCTGTATGGTCGAGGTGAAGAATGTTCTCCGTTGTTTCGGCCGTAGGGTTGTGTGTCGCGCTGCATGTCGTGGAAATTGTGGTGCATGTCTCAGTCCAGCGGACAACATGCTTTCCGATCACACCCAGCCCCATTGCGGGAACGAAACGGAATGATCCATGAATGCAACGAAGCTCCAAGTGCAGCGTATCATATCACAAAACCTGGTACTACAGCAACATACGCTCCTAGAACTTCAACTGGTGGGGGTATTGACCGTTTGTCAGGCCGAAAGTGGCCTTCAAGTACTTGGCCAAGTACTCCTCCTCCTTGATAGCGGCGATGATGGCTTTGTCGACAGCCTTCTGGTCGGCAGCTTTCGATTCGGGGAATGGGTCCTTCTCCTTGGGCTTGCCCTCAGCGAAGAACTCTTCCTCCGCTGAGGTGCGGCCCTTGACGGCAGCTTTGGCAAAGTAGGCATCGTTGACCTTTTCATCGACCTACAACCGGCCGCAGGAAGAGAAGGGTGTCAGGCCGTGAAGGGTCATGCCCAAGAAAATTTGCGCGTACAGTGATGCCCTCGAAGTCAATCTTGGTGGAGGTGGCAATAACGTACGCCTGGTTCACCCGTCGCAGAGGAACGCCGTTGATCCTGAAAGGACCAGTAACCAACAGCAATCCACTCTCCAGCTGCTTCAGGAAAACAACCCTCTTCCCCCTAAACCTTCCAGCCAACAAAATCAAGACGGTCCCAGGAGTGATCGAAGAACGGAGTTTGGTGGGGACAAAAGTCTTCCTGCTTTTCTTTGGTTTCCGTACATCTTCAGCCGGGTAGTATTGGGGAGCTTTCGAGGTGGGGACGGTACGGGTGGAACCATTCTTTTCACCACCAACGTTGACCGTTTTGGTCAGAGGTGTTTCTTGGACGGCGGGTTTTTCTGACTTCTTCTGTCCATTCTGAAGCCCTCGCTTGACGAAGACTTGTGAGCGTGAGAGGCGTCCGACATGAGATGTGAGTGTCTTGCTGCGGGCCATCTGTGGTGGGGGGATCGGTGATCAGCGTCAGGCCCATCCAACGTAGGGCAAGGTCATCCATCGGGAATCTCAGGGAATCCACGTCTGGGATGTCCTCCATATGACGCACAGGACGCTCATAAAGTCGATGGAGGTGTATTCTGGCATAGAAACAGAACTCACTGCGTCGGCGTCGGTGGTCTTGATGTCGTCTAGGTTGGTGGACGGGCGAGTCGATAATTTCAGCCACCACCCGGCGTTTGCCGAGGTTCACGGCGAGATCCCGATCTCGAATAGAATCACCATCCCGCTGCCACTATGGCTGATAACCCAGGCGAGGGCGAGTTTCTCCCCAACCACGGCCGATCCTAAGCTGACTGGTGTGCAGATGATAGAGCGATAGTGTGGTTCGATATAGATAATACCCTCTATTCTGCGAGCACAAGGATTTCCCATGCGATGGGCAAGCGCATCCACGGTACTCCGCCACGCTGCCTCGTGATGAACGTTACAGTAACGGCTGGTTTTCACCCCAGCGTACTTTGTCCAGCTCGGGCTATCTCATGGTGAAGCCGGTGAGCTTCACCATCACTACTACAAGACCTACGGACTGGCATTGCGTGGGCTCGTAAAGCATCACGACGTAGGTGAACCTATTCCTGAGGCTACGCATTTGTTGTTGCTGACCTATCTGTGGTACCTAGATGCCCTAGACTTTAACGAGAAATGCGATGGATCTTTACCCTTGGAAGATATGATCGACGCCGACCCTTCTGTCCGCGAACTGTTCCAGGACATAGATCGAAGCAAGGCTCGTGTCTGGGCCCTGACAAACGCCTATAAGACGGTGGGCGTGGGCAATGACCGCAGTTCCGCCCCGTGTTCCTTACACCTCTCTCCAGCATGCCATGCGCGTCCTAAAGATCCTCGACGTTGATGACCTCGTCGACGGTTTGGTGTTCTGCGAATACTCAGACCCGAACTTTTCATGCAAACCTGAACGGGAGTATTACGACAAGGTGCGGCTTTCTCGCGTTACTGCCCGGTCGTTTGTCCTGATGATCACCTAGGCTTTGGAAAAGGCGGGGATCACGGATCCCTCAAAATGCTACTTCGTTGACGACAGCCGCACTAACGTCGACGCTGCCAAGTCCTTCGGGTGGGGACACTGTATTCATTTCTGCGAGGAAGGTTTAACCGCGACGGAAGGCGGCATCGAGAAAACCATTGGCCACAATGAAGACCTGAAGGATGATGCTGTTGCCACTCTGAATGATCTTCGAAAGGTCTGGTCAGAATTATTCAAATGACAAATAAGTACAATGTATATTAGATGGACGCTCGCTGTAGTCGTGTTGCTTGATTCCACCCGCCGCCAAACATTCATGCGATCTTAGAAAAGAGTTAGCGATACAACCTGTTGCCCAGGTTCGGCCACCTCCAAGATGACACCGTCGAAACCCCACAGTCCTAAGGGTTGCCTCAGTCGAGGATGGACGGAGGCATCGGAGATCTCGAATGCTTACGCGTGATTGGACTCGGAAGATTAAGCCCCTCCTCGTCATCCGTCCGATTGAGAGGCATATGCGGTGGATTCTCCTTCGGTCGAAGGAATCGGCGGATCTTCTCCGCCTAAACCCACTGTATCTTAGGTGACATCATAGCGTGAAGTGAAATGGTAACGCACCCTTTCCGTGAACTTCACACTCGGAGGCGAATCTAGAGAACTTAGTGAGAAAATAAGCAGTCAGATGGAGACACCTACCATCTTCGTCATCCTCTGGCACCCCCTCAATCTCCCATGGGCATCGCTTGTATCGATGGAACAAAGGTGATCCAGGCTATTTTATACAACCGCACTCAGTCCGGAAACAACACCGGCGGTGACGGGACTCACGATGTTGGTGTGAAGGATGATCTTGCGAACGGTATGGGTGGTGCCGGATATCAGGAAATCGATCCCGTATTGGAAGTAATTATAGAAATCTAAACGGGAGGTACAGCAAGCAAAATACCCGAGGGGAGGTGGGGTACTCACAAGGGGAATCATCATCTTCCTCATCGGTCTTCTGCCTCGAATGGATATGCATCCGGTCGTCTTCCCGATAGTGTGTCCTCGGAGGGGCACCAAGTTCTATGGATAAATCCTGGGCCGTCGTAACCCCAATTTCAACAAAGAATGGTTCAGAGGCTGCAGTAGGATAAAGGTGCAGCTTGACGCCCCGGTGGACTTTAGCAACGGCTCTAGCAATGTCGCCACACATGACAGGGCATTCGAGAACTTCCTCAAGGGCATCTCTATCTTGACCATTATGTTGTGAAACGGTGATGGACTTGATTTCTTGATTCTGATCTTGCGGGGGGATGGTGTGCTCGTCGAAGGAAAACCAGACGCCGGGGTAGCGGAGCTCCTCACCCTCGTAGGTCGGCCCAACCACTCTGCTAATGTCCACACGCCGGAGAATCTGGTCCGGAACGAGTAGAACCTTATCCTTGAAGCTGATTGTCACAGGAGGCACATCGCGGAAGCGTTTCAGGACGATGGTGTGCAGACGCTGCTGATATTCGGAGAAGAGGAGATCCAGGTGCGGTCGGACGTGGATTATGATGGGAGTTGTAGGAGAGTCGATATCGAATTTGACTTCGACCAGGGGGAACTCGTTCTGCATCCTCCGCAAGAGTTCGATGATCGACCACAGCGATGAACCTGTTTCGTTCTGAGCATGCTTTCTTGACCAAATGGTCGAAAGAGCGAACCGAGTTCGAATATACCAAGACCTGAACCTGGTCTGATGTCGACGTCCAGAGCGGAGAACATTGTGGACGGAGTCATCGGGTGCGTGATCGTGGTCACCGATTGCAAGACCGCCGGAAACGGAACGAGTTGCGGATCTGTTGGTCAAGTGCGGCCATGAGCGATCCACGACAACGGACTATCATCAAGGTTTCTTTCCACCCTTGACGCGCGTTTATCACCCACTTACACTCGAAACCTCAGGTCTTTCGTAAATACAGCCATGCGTTGGGCCCTGACGCACTCGATTTCTTAGAGGACGCCTTGGACAAACATGAGATCCGAGACGAGGACGTCGAGTATTCCGTTGATCTCATCGCGAAGGAGTACAACAAACAAGACGGTGAGTTTGAGTTGGCGGTGCTCTTGCGCCCCGATTTGACTTGGTTCCATCAGACGCGGTCATGAAAGTGTCGGTCGCAGTCCTACAAAGGGTGTACCAACTCTTGCAGGGGTCGTCCACCACCGCGAGCTCGATAGAACAGGACATTCTCGATGTGGACGCGCACATATTCGTTGTCGACGCATTCGAGATGCCGCAATGGAACTGGTCTTCCGAACGGAGTACTTTCGAGCAGTGAGCCCCAACCTGGACGCCCGACTCGATGCCTATATGTTCATTGAAAGGCACATCACAGAAACAAAGGTCCTCTATCTCTCACAGGCTCCGCAGATTCACGGGTGAATGCGATGCGGAATCGGTACAACATTATCAAGCAGGTCATCTTGCGAAATGACCACTTCTCTCCGTCTACGATACCTTCTCGAGATCGCGAACACCTGCTGACTGTAGGTGAATCGCCCAGAGGTGCACAGGGTTGCTCGTTCTGATTAGGTTCACAGTTGAGGTCGACGAAACAACTGCTTGGACGGGTTGGGGAGAGATTTCTTCTGTTTGGGATGCTCGCTCATTCTAAGGAAGGGAAGCTCTGCCTTGAGGATCACGAGGGGAGTGTCCAGCTCGATTTTTCCCAATTGGTGAGTTCTGTCCTACCAACGAACTAGGTTGCAGCTGACCGAGTTGAACCCAGGACCAACCCAGTGAGGGTCTGTTCACAGAAGGAGCATTTGCATTGGTTGAAGGCGATTATACTGACGAGTCCACCTTTGTGGTCATCGCTATCGGTCACCCTCCCTGTGAGAACCGTGAAACTGCCAGGTATGTTGTCCTCTTCTGGTCCGTGAACCACGCTCATTACATACAGATCAGTGTACGGCCACATAGACTTCCTCGGCAAGGGGGCGACGACACCGCAGGAAGATGTATGCGGTTCTCCATATGGTGTATCCAGATCTCACTGAGGCGATGTTTATCTAGGCGAGGTATGCCGTTCGGATCGAACAGGAGCTTCCTGACCTCAACTTTTTTGTTCTCTCGGACGTGTGGTTGGACCACCCCGCAACGCTGGAGGGGATTCGAAAAATGTTCGACAACTGCATAGAAGTGAACTTCATCCCCAAAGTGATTGTCCTCTGTGGGAATTTTACGACGCGTGACATCTCCCCAGCAAGCGTTCGGGACGCTCAGAAGTACCAAGGTGATCCATGATCCCTCTGGGCGCAGCATTGGGTGTGTACTGAGCTGACACCGCTGCGCCGCAGATAATTTTACAGCCCTGGGTGACTTGATCGCATCGTATCCCCTGATCAGCAGATCGACACATTTCGTGCTGGTTCCTGGTCCGCTGGACCCTACAGTTACTACGGTCCTTCCCCGACGGTCAATCCCTTCAACGTTCACGGGACGGTTGAAGTCCAAGGTCCCGAGGCTACACTTAGCATCCAACCCGTGTAGGATAAAGTTCTTCAACCAGGAGGTTGTTATCTTTCGGGAGAACGTCATGGGGAGGATGCTGCGGAACCTGGTGGGCGTCAAGCCGGACGTTCGTAATGATGATTTGAAGCGCTATGTGAGTGTGATCCATTTTTTCGGCCTGCCCGGGACTGGAAGTGGGTCGGGGCCCGTGTGACGGAGATAGGTGACCAATGTCCGATTCTCAGCTGGTGCAAACGATTTTGGATCAGAGCCACCTTTCGCCGTTGGCTAAATCGGTCCAGCCGGTTCACTCAGAATTTGATCATGCATTGCGTGTGTACCCGTTGCCCACCGCGGTATGTTGCTCCGCGTCCTCAGCCTGGTTGGTTGGCTGACCCGGGCGACGTAGGTGGTGCTAGCAGACAAGTATGAACAGTACCAGATGACATACGAGGGATGTCACGTATTCAACCCCGGGACATTTGTCGGCAACTCTTACAGCTTCTCTACATACAACCCGTCGCGCCGGGAATCCGAAGCGTCGTAAGTGCTTCCCTTTCATGACGCCGAAGCCAGTGCCGGGTTCGGCAGATTTACCTTTCCGCGCACAGACAACTGGACCTCGAGTGACGACTGGGTTGTGAGTCGGGAGGATAGGGGTGATTTTCCTGGAGGTGTGGGGGATCTAGATTGGGTTTGGTGCAGCCAGTGGGTCGTAGGATTGGTCAAACAAAGGAGATGAGTGGGCATGCCACCATGCTTTGTAAAACGCGGCCGACGTGATGATCATGTTTACAAATCGCGCTGACCTACCCCCGTGTCCGTTCCGTCTTTCGAATTGATTGAAAATAACGCTTTACCTCGAACCATGTCCGAGCCCTCCTCCTCCCTCTCCCCTCCCCAGAACCGCGCACGGGCTTCCTCCACGTCCCGCAGGCCCCCGCTCACTCTCAATACCTGTTCGTCAAGGAAACGCGGTTCCTCGTTTTCCGACCCAGACTTCCCCTCACCCGTCTCGCCCACAAGCGGCATCCCGCCCTCTGAGAACAAGCAACCCATGGCGCTTCCCAGCTTGTTTTCTCGTTCACTGCAAGTCCTGGATTTGGTTCGGTTCACACATCCTTCTCCCATCCCATCCACCCCCACGGACGAATCCCTCCTGCCGACCATGGCCCCCTCCCCGACTCTCTCAACATTCACGGATTCGCTCAAGGAGAAGGATTCCTCATATACCACCCGCAGTCCATCCGTATGTATCCAGTTCACAGCTAAAGAGGTCGATCGTGTGGCTAACCGTTCGCGTATCTCTGCTAGACACACCTCCCCCTTGTGTTTGTGATCATCCTCTTCCCACTCTCAACGTTCCTGGTCGTGCTCTCTTTGGCATCTTTACCGGTAACCGTGTCGTGGCCACGGACGCTGGAGGATTTGGCCGCAATGGGCAGGGACCTACATGCATATTCCCAAAGTGGAACATGGCCGTTGGCACATGTCATCGGTGTTCTATCTACCTCCGCTGTTTGGAAACACGCGTGGTCGGTGCCGGGTAGTGTAGCCTGGGTAAGCCACTTCCTCGCCTGCCAACGATCCTCCGAGCGCTGAACGATCTTTTCTCTCATGATGCTCGTAGAACGTCCTTGGCGGTGCCCTCTTCCACCCTGTTTTAGCAACCCTGCTCCTTACACTCCTCACAACGATTGGTTCTATCCTCTCGTCACTGCTATCGCGACCGATAGCTCCTCTGTTGTCTCAATGGTTCCCTCGCGCGCTGGCGGTTACCAAGAATGCTCTGCATGGTGACTCAGATTCAAACTCGACCTCACAGAACAAGACTCCGGTCTGGATACGGTTGTCGATTCTTCGCTTGATTGGTGTTGTACCCTGGTCGGGTCTCAACATCGCGTGCGGCGTCTGTGGCGTCTCAATCACCGATTGCTTCCTCGGAACGTTCATCGGTGCCCTGCCATGGACCGCTGTTACATCCCAGGTAAGCACCCGAACGTTTTCTAGTGTAAACCCACGTATCCTCACCGAGGCTTCTCAGATCGGTGATATACTCCAAACTGTTGCCGCCAATCCTTCCTCTACGGCGCAATCGATCCCATCACTACTTCGGTCTCCTGACATCATCCTGAAACTGATTCTTTTATCATTCCTGTCCCTGGCCCCGATTCTTGGACGCGATTACCTTCGGGGATGGATCTCGCCACGATCTCCGGTAGATGTTGAGGGTGAGACGGATGATCTGGAGAAGGACGAGCGCCGATTCCGATGGGTCTCTGAATGGCGATCCAAGATTCAACTCCCGTCAAAATCGCGTTCCAGGAGTGGAAGCGAATCCCACGGCGATTTTGAAAAGTTCTTGTAGAACGCGTCCTTTTGTCCTCTGCTCCTTCCTCGGCTACCCATCCACGACCATTATTTGGGCTATTTTCACGACCTCAAGCAAGGCGAATCAGTTAAATCGGTATTTATTCCGGTCTCTCACGAAGATACACGACCCATTACCGCAACGCACACCACACTCCCCTACGTTATTCCATTCATATCCGCAACATCTCCGACCCACACTTCTGGACCCCCTACGCATTACATAGCTCCCAACTCCTTCGTCATCTGTCTCATACGGCCTTGCTTACTCACTCCCATACTTTCGCCAGGTTTGATACCCTTCCCTTTCCTCCACACGTCGCAATTCCAATCCAATCGCGCATCATCCCACTCATTCGTCACCTTCCCGGTCCATAACTTACGATACCATGGCACTTTACACAACATAATTTCCCCGGGGGGGCTGCCCACCTTCACAGGGAGCAGCGCCTGCTGCTCGTTGGTGACTTTTTTTTTTTTTC
>Ga0307509_10003908_pt1 | contig 22026 bp, 20 predicted proteins | sample 10_EM_MG_FD_202245 | JGI IMG/M metagenome (GOLD analysis project Ga0307509, IMG submission 202245) | Populus trichocarpa ectomycorrhiza microbial communities from riparian zone in the Pacific Northwest, United States - 10_EM | ecosystem: Host-associated > Plants > Roots > Unclassified | place... | reverse complement strand
CTACACCACCACCCCCCCCCCCCCCCCCCCGGCGGGGCGGGGCGGGCCCCCCCCCAAATCAGTGAGCACCGTTTAATTGGTCAAACTGCAGTAGATATCCCTAACAGCAAACAAAAAAACCATCAAGCCTTCATGGAATACTCCTCTCATAGTTAACATGCTTAGTCGCATATCGGAGATGTCCATTCATTAGGAATCTTCGTGGAATAACTCCGGTACCGAGTAGGAGGTCTGTGATTTATCATAAGCTCTACATCAATTTTTGCGAAGTTGGATTGAATTTAGAGTACTAAGTGCCGCCCAGGTCCTCTATTAACACAGAGGGAAGACAGCTTTTCCTTGCGGTGTTGCATAACCTTGGACAATTCACAATAATAGAGGTTGGATGGATCTTAATTTCTGGGGATGTTGTCCTTATCTCCTCGCCCAGTAGCCAGAAAGACAATGACAAAAAGGGGGGAATTGAAATCCCGGGGGTAAATCAAAAATTGAGCAGCCCAGGTGCCCGAAGACAGCTGACGTAGCACCCATCCTCGGTGTGCAATGAAGATGGAGCGCTAAGAGAGTCCACCCTTGATGAGCGGAGGACTCTGCTACCAGGTAAGTATGAGGAGAGAAGAGGGAGTGGGGGGAGGGAGGTACTTATAGTAGGAAGGGCGGGTGCCAAGGCTTTGCGAATTTTGGCCGACGAGAAATGATAGGGTTGAGGGTTTAATGTCAGGGGGGTTGCGGCTCGGGGGATAGTGGGCAAAGCTAAGAATGATGGGTGATAAGCACTTAGCGAATTCCGTTAGGAATTATGGAGGGTATATACAAGTGATTAATGAGACTAGTTAGGATTTAGCTGAAATACCGTTGCGTTCCAAGAGTTGTTTTTTTTCGTGCATGGGGGTTTTCATTTTGGGAAAGAGTGTCTATATATATGCGAGGGGGTTTCCTCCTGTCCTAGCTCCTTAGCGGGGCTTCAGATATAAAATTTGAGTCGATATTATCGTACTCTTGAAGTAGCACAATTCTGTTGGCACATAGGATTGGACGGCGCCTTTTGTCACGTTTTGCTTTCATCACACTAGGGAACGAGGAATACAACGGAGGGAAAAGAGAGTGGTGGCTCTTTGGAATCAATTGACGCTATGTTGCCTTGTATTAGTTGGAAATGGAACGGAGTGGGAATGGATCGCATGGAAATTTGTTCCCCGTGGGTAGGGAGCCACTATAGACACCACACTATATGGAAAGGGACAAAAGTGCCTGGTATCAGACCACCGGTGAGGAAGAAATACGGAGGGGTATTCGGGCAAAATGGAGGGATACCTATGGGGAAACTGAGGAGATGTTATCTGGAATGCTACTAATATGAGTTTGCGCCAGCAAGTCGCAAAGAATTGTGTGATGGGGGAGGTGGAGCATTGTTTGGTTGATGATACCCCTAATAGGAGTATGAACCCAGAAGACTTTTGTGAACGCATTAGGTATTGCGGTTGCTTTGTTCCTCATCAAGTATTGCCTATAACAATCACTCCTCAGTTGAGTACCGTGTGATACTGGTAACTTGGAGAATTCTTAAAATGGTAGGGACAGATGACCGATTCTGTGAGCTTGGTCTTCTCTCGTAATATCTGTGTGGTGCCAATAATCCAGCATTTGGTGAATGGGAAGTGGGTTCGGGCGCATTGGTAGCATAATTTTATGGTAGTGCTTAGAATTTCACCTACACATGGTTACTCCGGAGGTGATACTATCGAGCCAGTGTGGCAAAGCCTAGTGGAAAACGTGGTGGATAGGTTGGCTGCACTCAGTAAAGTAAGTTAGCTCGTGACCAGTCTAGCCCTGGTGAGAGTCAATAGTTAGTTGTTCGTAAAAGAGAAAGGGGAATATGTCCTAATTATTGTGTGGGCTGAAATCGTGGGTAGGGCTCTCTGCTTTAGGAGTTGTTCATCACAGACATCTATGACACTAAATCATCCTGAACTGCCCAACCTATATGCTTTCCCTTATCGAATTTTGGTAGCTTGTGATTGGCTTAAACGAGAAAGATCTTTAGCTATTATCTCAACTCGGGCATTTTGCTTCAATCTCCTAGCTCTATGGCTAGGGGGCGGTGACGAAAGAAAGGGAGGAACAAATCCCAAGTGTAAATCAAAAATTGAGCAGCCCAGGCACCCGAAGGCAGCTGGCATAGTGCCCATCCTCAAAGTGCGATAAAGATGGAGCGCTAAGAGAGTCCCCCTTGGTGAACGGAGGAATCTACTACTAGGTAAGTATGAGGAGGCAAGAGGGAGTGGAGAGAAGAAGGCATTATAGTGGAGAGAGGGGGTGCCAAGAAGTTATGTATTTGGCTGACAGGGGGTGTTAGGGTTGGAGACTTGATGTTTGGGGAGAATTGCTTAGCGGTGGTACCGTATTTCGTCTTCCTTCCCTCTGGAAGCAGTTGCTGAGGTGGCTGGGGGAAGAGAAAGATAGTCCGGAGTGTAATAATGGCCCTCCAAGATAAATAAAATAAGATATATTCTTATCGGCTAGCGGCTATTACCAAACAGGGGGTGGACACGAGGCTGCCAGTGGTTAGAGTCACAGGGTAATTTTGTATGAGCATTTCCGACCTCGGATCTAGGTAGCTGTGTTCTGATGGAAGGGAAGGAATCTGGGATGTGGAAGGATCTCCAAATTACGAGGGGAGTGGGCTCGATACAGACGGGTAGAATTTCTGTGACTGCATTAAAAAGCTTATGGGAGGAATGGCAGTTGATTGAATCCTAGGACATATTGACTACGAGAGAAGTGGATCATTTTGTGGTGTTACCCAGCTTCAAATTTATCATTGCTCGGGTAGCGATCGAATGGGGACTGATATGGAATTAGAACAATATACCGGGAGGCATCCCATGTGCGGCTTATAAGGCGCAGTAACGGAAACAAAAAGCTAGGGTTTGGACGGATCTTGGTTTCTTGCGATATTGTCTTCATCTCCTCGCCCTGCAGCCAGAGAGACGACGACAAAAAAAAGGACAAGCAACTCTCAACAGTAAATCAAAAATTGAGCAGCCCAGGTGCCCGAAGACAGCTGGCGTAGCACCCACCTTCGATGTGCGGTGAAGGTGGGAGACTACGAGAATCCACCATCGAGGAGCGAAGGACTCTGCTACCAGGTAAGTATGAGGAGAGAAGGGGGAGCGGGGGGAGGGAGGTATTTATACAACCAAAGGGAAGGCGCCAAGACATAGTAAATTTGGCCGACATGGAATGATAGGGTTGGGGACTAAACGTTGGATGGTTACCGTGCAATGGCAATGGGATAGACTAATAATTGCGGAGTAACGAACCTCTAGGGAACCTTCCCCAGGTTGCAGGAGGGAGCTCTTAATTAATTGTGCTAAACATTACCTGCATCTCCTCGCACTGTAGCTAGGAATACCTTGAAGAAGAGAGAAAATGAGGACAATACTCTTGGGGGCGATATAAAATTATGTGGCCAGGGGATGATGGGCTACTATAGGGGTAGGAACGAATTTTAGTAGGCATAAGTGAGAATCCTACTTTTACAGCCATTTTTGCTTTTTTATATATACTCTTCTCCCTCTTTCTTCCTGAGCCTTGACGTTCTTTCCTCTTTCTACCTTGAGCTCTAACTTATCTGCCACCTTGGCCATTTTTCCAGTCCCCCTCCCGGGTCCGTGAGTTACACCTTCTGCTGCTATGAGGTGTCTAGACAGGATATTTGCATTTCTTCCTAAGTTGCTGGTAGATCCAACGGATGTATTTAATTAGAGATTCTCTTTAATTTTAAACGGAGTTGGTTCCTGTTGCTCTCATTGCTTCCATACCGTAGGATATGAAGCTTCACCGCCCGGGTGATACTATCTTATATCGCACTATAGAATGTTTACTTAGAGGGGACTCCCTTTAAGATCCAGAAATTCAGCTTTCAGTGGGATAGGTATTTGTTCCTAAGTTGATATTTGATAAAATATGATACCTAGCAGGCGGAGTGGCTGACATGTCAAGAGCCAGTTAACCTCCTGTCGAGGTTGGCGGGGGCCCGGGAGTTCGATCCACGCTGGAAGTCAGTTATAATTGAATGATCAATCATGCAGGGCAGGATAATTAGAAAAAGGTTCCTGCCCTATGGGGATTAGGTGATTGGAGAACCTAGCCTTCGGCAATGGGGCTGTGGGGCTTGCCAATCCTGCTACAAGGTGGTATCATATGATAGAATCCGACTCTAGACCATCAGGTTGGCGATAGGCGGGGTAGAAGAAATGAGTCCCTCCCTCCCCCCCTTGGAAAAGCAGCTGTGGGCTCTGAAGGCTAAGGATGCTTTACCTATTTTCACTCTGACAAGCTACCATGTCTCTATTTATTGCGTAGTAAACGTAACATTTTCTATAAAAGGTGTGGCATTTCCTACTCCTGATGCGGTGGCGCAGGCAGGACCCTGTTGGCACGAATGTGAGGGAGACTGAGGAGGCGCGCCCAAGGTAAATTTATAAATGAGGTTCCACAAATGACCCCGCTTTTTTCTACAATCCCCAGAATCCCAGCGGTCAACCACAGTAACTCTTTCTCCATCACCTACGATATCCTAACCTGCGAAAAAGAGAAAATGCCGGAATCTTTCAGTCATAATACCCACTCTTTTAACACGACTATTAGCGTGTCAAATAATTTTACGGTTGCCGATGACCAATCTAATATCCTAGCTTGGCTATCCCTACTAGATCCTAAGCTACGGCATCAAGACATCCAAGACCGCCGGGTCGAAAATATAGGGGAATGGCTCTTACAAACCGATGAATTTAGAAGCTGGAGCGCCGGTGAATCCGATGACGCAGTTTTGTTCTGCTATGGGGGTCCCGGAGTCGGTAAAACATATATTAGGTAACAACGACGAACCTCATCGAATAGAGGGAAAGGACGAGTACTGACAAGCAGTGATGTTAGCTCATTGGTGATAGATAGCCTGTGTGATCAGGCCGGAGGACAAAATGTCGCTGTTGCGTGCTTCTACTTTGACTTTGCGGCTCAACAAGAGCAGTCATCGACGAGTATTCTGGGCGCCCTGCTCAAACAACTTGTGGTCGGGCTAGGAGAGGTGCCGGAGGAAATGACCCGAGCCTATGAGGAGCAGAAAAAATTCATTGGTGGGCGGAGACCGCGACATACCGATATTGTGAAGATGCTGCAGACCGCCTCTTCCAAAAAGCGCACATTCATATGCATCGACGCTCTGGACGAGTGTGTGCCAGAACGTCGGGCAAAGCTTCTTGGTTCGCTAAACCAAGTCCTCCAAAAGTCTCCAGCCACTAGGATATTCGTGACAGGAAGACCACACATCCGACCCGAGATCGGAAGACGTCTTGCTGGGAGAGTGACGACTCTATCCATAAGTACCAAGACAGATGATATTATTAGATATCTTCACTCCAGATTAGAGGAGGACACAACCCCGGATGCAATGGACAGTAGCCTGGAAGCGGATATCCTGAGGAAAATTCCTGAAGACGTCTCCGAAATGTATGTAGAAGCAACGACACTAAGGAAGCACCTTAAGCATGCGCTGACAGATACATATCTAGATTCTTGCTAGTCTCGCTGAATATCGACGCCGTCCTTCAAGAAGCCACAATCCATCGCAGGCGACAAAAGCTCAGCGCAATGGCCAATGGCTTGGGGTTGGAGGATGCATATGGCGCAACGTTGGGTAGGATAAGGGGACAAGGGGGAGAGAAAGCGGGGCTTGGCATGGCGGCTTTGATGTGGATATCTCACTCGGAGAGGCCCTTGAAGGCCGATGAACTGCGCCACGCCCTAGCAGTCGAAATAGGGTCACCGAATCTCAATACTGACAATGTTCCTTCGATAGGTACATTGCTAGCCTGTTGCCAAGGACTTATAGTGGTGGAAAAGGAGGCTTCCACAGTCCGGTTGATCCACTTTACGCTTCAAGAATACCTCCGGGTTAATCCCGACCTTTTTGGCGCAGCTCACTCGGCAATGGCAGAAACGTGCTTAAGTTATCTGAATTCCCACCAAGTCAAGACCCTTTTGACCAGCCCCGCCCGCGACCTCCAAGACACCCCATTCCTCGAATATTCTTCCCTATATTGGGGAGTTCATGCAAGAAGGGACCTTTCAGATTGTGCGAAACAGCTTGCGCTAAAGCTATTTGACGACTACAACAGCCACACATCCACTAAAATCCTCTTGAAAGCACAGGGGATGTGGGGTGTTGATGTGGATAAAATTTCCGGATTCAGTGGTCTACATTGCGCATCCTTCTTCGGGATTATTGGGATTGTAGCTAGTCTGGTAGGGATGGGAGGTTGTGATATCAACCAAATGGACTTTACAGGTAGGACACCACTCCATTGGGCTTCTCGGAATGGGCACGAAGGAGTGGTGAAAATGCTACTCGGACGAGACCACGTCAACCCCGACAATCCAGATAACGACGGCCGGACACCACTCTGGTGGGCTGCCTGCAGTGGGCACGAGGGAGTAGTGGAAATGCTACTCGAACGAGACGACGTCAGCCCCGACAAACCAGATAACCACGGCCAAACACCACTCTGGTGGGCTGGTAGGAATGGGCAAGAGGGAGTTGTGAAAATGCTACTCGGACGAGACGACGTCAACCCTGACAAACCAGATAACGATGGCCGGACACCACTCTGGTGGGCTGCCTACGGTGGGCACGAGGGAGTGGTGAAAATGCTGCTCGGACGAGACGACGTCAACCCCGACAAGCCAGATAAACATGGCCAGACACCGCTCTGGCGGGCTGGTAGGAATGAGCAAGAAGGAGTGGTGGAAGTGCTACTCGGACGACACGACGTCAACCCCGACAAACTAGATAATCACGGCCAAACACTACTCTGGTGGGCTGCCTGCGGTGGGCACGAGGGGGTGGTGAAAATGCTGCTCAGACGAGAAGATGTCAACCCCGACAAACCAGATAACAACGGCCGGACACCACTCTGGTGGGCCGCCTACAGTGGGTACGAGGCAGTGGTGAAAATGCTACTCGGGCGAGACGGTGTCAACCCTGACAATCCAGATAACGATGGCCAGACACCCTTCTGGCGGGCTGCTAGGAATGGGCACGAGGGGGTTGTGAAAATTCTGCTCGGACGACACGACGTCAACCCCGACAAATCAGATATCCTCGGCCACACACTACTCTGGTGGGCTGCCTACGGTGGGCACGAGAGAGTGGTAAAAATGCTGCTCGGACGAGATGACGTCAATCCCGACAAACCAGATAACGACGGCCGGACACCACTCTGGTGGGCTGCCTATCGTGGGCACGAGGGAGTGGTGAAGATGCTACTTGGACGAGACGACGTCAATCCTGACAATCCAGATAACGATGGCCAGACACCCTTCTGGCGGGCTGCTAGGAATGGGCACGAGGGAGTTGTGAAAATGCTGCTCGGACGACACGACGTCAACCCTGACAAACTAGATAACGACGGCCGGACACCATTCTGGCGGGCTGCTAGGAATGGGCACGAGGGGGTTGTGAAAATTCTGCTCGGACGACACGACGTCAACCCCGACAAATCAGATATCCTCGGCCACACACTACTCTGGTGGGCTGCCTACGGTGGGCACGAGAGAGTGGTAAAAATGCTGCTCGGACGAGATGACGTCAATCCCGACAAACCAGATAACGACGGCCGGACACCACTCTGGTGGGCTGCCTATCGTGGGCACGAGGGAGTGGTGAAGATGCTACTTGGACGAGACGACGTCAATCCTGACAATCCAGATAACGATGGCCAGACACCCTTCTGGCGGGCTGCTAGGAATGGGCACGAGGGAGTTGTGAAAATGCTGCTCGGACGACACGACGTCAACCCTGACAAACTAGATAACGACGGCCGGACACCATTCTGGTGGGCTGCCTACCGTGGGTACGAGGGAGTGGTGAAAATACTACTCGGACGAGATGACGTCAACCCCGACAAACTAGATAACGATGGCCGGACACCACTCTGGTGGGCTGCTTGCAATGGGCACGAGGGAGTGATGGGAATGCTGCTCGGACGAGACGATGTCAATCCCAACATTGTAGGTAACCATGGCCGGACACCGCTTTGGTGGGCTGCCTATCGTGGGCACGAGGGAATGGTCAACATGCTACTCGGGCGAAACGACGTCAACCCCGACAAACTAGATAACGATGGCCGGACACCACTCTGGTGGGCTGCCTACCGTGGGCACGAGGGAGTGGTGAAAATACTACTCGGACGGGACGACATCAGCCCCGACAATCCGGATAACGATGGCCGGACACCACTCTGGTGGGCTGCTTGCAACGGGCACGAGGGACCAGTGAAAGTACTGCTTGAACGAGACGACGTCAACCCTGACAATCCTGATAGCTACGGCCAAACACCACTCTGGTGGGCTGCCTACCGTGGGCACGAGGGAGTGGTGAAAATACTACTCGGACGGGACGACATCAGCCCCGACAATCCGGATAACAACGACCGGACACCGCTCTGGTGGGCTGCTTGCAATGGGCACGAGGGAGTGGTGAAAATATTGCTTGGACGAGACGACGTCAACCCCGACAATCCCAATCGCTGCGGCCAAACACCACTCTGGTGGGCTGCTTGCAATGGGCACGAGGGAGTGGTGAAAATACTACTCGGGCGGGACGACGTCAACCCCAACAGATTAGATGAGAACAGCAAAACGCCGCTTAGTCAGGCTGTTGAGAAAGGGCACCAGAAAGTGGTAGCGCTACTCCTACCTCCAGGATCTGACGCCCCTAGCTTGTCATAAGGGCGAGGAACCATCGCCCCCTCACTACCTTCTAATGCGGATGGCCCGTATGCCATCCCCGCCTGGACCGCAACAGCTCCACAACACGCCCATCACGGCCATTGCCTCCTCCCTCTCACCCCCGCCTAACCTCCCCCTGCGGCTCAAGTCCCCACTTTGTCCTAATACCTGCCTTTCCCTTCTCTCCGCAATATTCCTGACTCAGCCTCAACTTAAATATTTCTTTTCAGTCAGAGGTCAGGATTTATCAATTTCTGTTCATAGTCTGGGGTTTGGCGTTGGTGGGAGATATTTCTATTATATTGCGATAATCCCGTATGACTCGAAATTTCCATCATATTTACTCTCCCTTGTTTTCTAGTCGTGTATTCTCTTTGGATATTGATTTTGTTCGTGGACAAAATAACCGCCCACCAATGATTGAAAGCAACGCAACTCTCCTCATTACTCTACACTTCCAACACCACCACCTAAAGGAATTTCTCTTGATCAAATATTAACTTCTATATATTCTACTATAAATTTACATTTTTAATCTGATTTTTTGTTTTTATTTCTATGAGATTGGGGTTGGTGCGTGGAGTCTTGTTGTCATGGCTGGGGTTTTTCATGTTCGTTGGTGCGCGGTTAATTTTATTCACACACAATTGTTTCTTTAATCTATTAGTTATCCCCTTTTTTCCCCTCCCCCCCGTCTAATATGTAGACGTAAGAGTTATTTAGATATAAATATAGAAAAAGGATATAATGTTCAAGCACTTCTGACGACTCGTGAAAAGCGACGGAAAGTATGATGTTAACTAAGGTACGGTGATTTGTTTCCATCAAGGGCATATGGTAGTTTAATGAAGACTAGTTTAGATATGATACCACTGCCCCCCCTCGCTCGCACGCCCGCGACCTCCACCCCGATTCCGGGGGGTACCCTCACTTCCTACTCTTGCCTATCTAGGAAAAACCAATGCAATAAGAAGCCCCTTAATCACCAAACCACACCCCATTCCACGACTCCCACATCATAACCTCGAGGGCAAGGAGAATTCCTACCGACTAAACTGCGTGCATTGCCTTAGATATACAATCCCTAGGCAAAAGTGTTCTTGAATTTGCTTAGTCAGATGTCTCCCATTTTCACAGACACTTTTGTCTTGGGACTGTATGTCACCATAGCTTCCAGCGACACATCCCGTACTAGGGCCTACAGGATGGCTTATATTCGGCGAGGCTGTCCTGCTAAACGCCCAGCCCTATCATTTCATTTAGGCCAAAGTTGCCATGTCTTGGCACCCCATCATGCCACCCCGAATCCGTCACCACATTTTCCTCCCTCAGCTTAATTACCTCGTTGTAGTCTTGTAGAATCTCCCGCTCGCAAACAGCCGATCCTCGGATTGCCTAGCGTTCACTGCACCGAGAGGAGGGTGCTACGCCAGATACCTGGGGTCCTTAGGTTTTGATTGGCTCTGAAGATGGTTGATTTTCTCTTTTTTTTTTTCTTTTTTTCACCATCCTCGCCTCCCTAGCTGCTGCAATATGCTAGGGGACGAAGAACTAAATTAATCATGGTATTTTTTGCCTGTATAGTTAGTCTCCCGCGATTGTATGGTGCCTGGTGAAAAATATAAGATCCCCACGATACTTTACTCACCCGGCACCCTAGCATCTGATTGTGTTACTAGATGGGTAGGTCACACTTCTCAAAGCCGTAATAGTACATAGTTACTAGCAGCCCCTCGACCGACCGGTCAAGCTTGGAGTCAATCTTCAAAGTATGATAGATCATGAAGGTGCTGTTAGAAAAGGCAGCAAATTTGATATCTCCACTATTGTATTCATTCATCTCTAATACTTGAGAGAAGCAAACCTTGTATGTTACCATTGAATGTGTAAAATACAGGTGTGATCTATTCCCATCCAAGCAATATTTTCACCACTTCCTTATGTCCATGCCTAGCACCATGCAAGAAGGGTTTTCGACCACGATTCTGTAGTTTGTCAGGGTCGACCTCTTCCCGTCCGAGTAGAATTTACACTACTCCCTCGCGCCCACCCCTAACTGCATCCCTGAGTGGTGTTCGGCCGCAATTATCTGGCTTATCAGGCTTGCCCTGTTCTCTTTTCAACAGTGTAAAATTGCATCGATACCTAAGGAAACCCGTAGAATTTTAGATTCATAGCTATTAGCGGATTGTCGTGGGGTTCCTAATAGCATTGCTTATACCTACATTTCCGACATATTCTCCGGAATCTTCTCCACAATATTTGCCTCTAGGCTCTGTCTATTGCATCTGGTGTTTCATCCTCATCCAGTATAACACGAAGGTATTCGATGATATGATCCTTGCCGGTACCTAGAGATACACTTTTCACTCATCCGGCATGAAGCTTTCCGATCTCAGCCTGAATGTTAGGTATTCCGGTAATGAATATCCTCATACTCGGTAACTTTTCCAAGATATGTTCCAATTTCTAAAGAGATATCAGTAGTAACTAATGGGGAGAAAGCAGCTCTGGTGTGAGCAGGTCTGCATATTCCTCCACGCCCATCACCTTCCCCTCCACGGCCCGGGCAAAGAGGGGTTTCCAGAGCTCGCGACAGCCGGCGCTCTTCTTGCTGGCTAGTGTGCCGCCCGCGTATTTCTCTAGGCCGATCTGCGCGGCGCCTTCGGTGTCGATGGAGGTCTTCCCAATGACTTTGACTGCTTCGTAGACACTGTTTTGTATATCTACCTGTTCCGATTCGGAGTTTATGTTGCGCACACTTTATTCGTCCAGATATCCCATTGCTGCGATTTTGGGCTAGTTTTGCGATCGATAGCTCGACCCCCTCGTTCCATTGGTCTCCCTCTTGCTCCGCCGCTACTTTGAGAATGATGCCTGCTGCAAGGGCGTACTCGCCGAGTCCCACGTCATGGATCCAGGAGAGGTTTATGTATCTCCTGCGGGACGGGAGGAATCGGGTCAAGTATGTTTCTCGCCAGTTCTCAAAGCCGTTAAGGAGCTTCTGTAACTGGCCGTTTTCGACAAGGTACTTGTACATCTCTATCGCATAGACTTCACAGAATTTGTCAAAGTAGGCTTCCATTTCTTCGATAGTCTGCTTCTTGGTGTGCGCTCGTTCAGCGTTTTCCCTTTCTACAGCTTCGCGATTGGATGTGGCGTTGCTGAGGTCCGTCTGGCTCACTTCGATACGCATGATCTCCTTCGAGCAGAGCTCTACCAGTGTTCGATAGTCTTGCCATTTCTCCCAGAGCTCGTGGGCTTTCCCCGGCATGCCAAGTTCGGCGAGGGGTTTTACCCACCCGCCGCATTGCGCTATGTAGCGCTCTTTAATTGTTTTGCCTTCTTGCAGGGTGCCCTCGCTGTCTTCGCTCTGCTGATCGCACCATGAGGAGCGCTCTTCGAAGCTGCGACAGCAGGCTTCTGCGAACCCGACTAACTGCTCTGCGACTGGTTCGATGACTTCTTTGCCTTCGGGATCTGAGGCTAGTCTTGGCCCCCAGAGTGTTTTATTCATGGTGACACCGACTTCGTGGTCAACACTAAGGACTTGTAAAATGTCTGTCGCACTGGTCCACGGGGGTAGCAAGCTAGTAGTTTTGTTCATTGTCCTATTCGAATCAACACCGGGCTTGTTAAGGTTGTATAAGTTGACGGACCGGACTCAGAAATCCCATGCCTTCTCCAACGCCGCAAGGATAATATCATTGGCCTCAACACCAATTTTGGCCATCGTTACTTTTTCGGATCGACTCTTGCTTGTTTTTTTCTACCATTGCGTGCTTGATCAGATCTTCAATAGATCCTATGTACAGCCTCCGGTCGAAACAGGAAACGGGGATCGGGCTTCTAGGGTTTTGATTGGAGAGTTCTGTGTGCTTGAGCCAATTGAGCAACCCTGACTTTCAATTTCCACAATTCCCGATCTTTTTGACCGGAGGCTGTATCGCAGGAACCAGGTTCTGATAGGGCCACCGCCGCCCATATCGTCGTCGGAGGCTAATAATTCAGGGATGATAACCTCAAGAGCTCCTTTCTCGCCTTCCTGCCTGTGACGGAGATGGCCTTCTCGCACAGTCCAGACTGCACCAGTGGCGCGGCACTTCTCTGCGTCAGTGAGGAGGCGCTACATTTTTTTCTTAGAGAGTGGACGGAAGGTGGCTTGGAGGTGTTCGGCGAGCGCGTGGAGGTGAGCTGCGCAGAGGGAAAGGTCGGTGTCAAGTGATGGAATGACTGCCGGGAGGTATTCTGAAGTTGAGGATAAGATTTCTTGGCTGACCTCTATAATGCTGCCTCTTCTACCTCTTCTATTTCGTACTTGATTTCTTTTCGTCCTTTGAAATTTTATGGATTCTGTGGATTTGTTAGCAGTTGCTTCGGGGGATTCATGGGGTCACAATGTCTATGTACATCTTCTTTAACGCTATAAATGACTGCTTGCTCAATCTTGCTCTTCACCTCGATAGTCTGTTGGGACCCTCTTGACTGGTTCGAGCTCAAAGACTTCAAGCCACACGATACGGGCACCTCTGGCCACAAGCATGACGCCAGGGTTTCTGATTTTCTTCCCTGCTCCAATTGGACTTGCATCGGAAGTGAAGGATCCCATCACCGAGGCGTGGAATCAAACATGACGTCTTCGGGGCCACTACCCACTATCTTTTTGTTCAAATCCCCCGAAAAGTCAACCACGTCCTCAAAAGCCCCTCGATCTTCAGTACCCTCATCCATCTCATTATCATCAGCGTCGGGTTTCTGTGTCGAAACGAGAACGACAGCCCTGGAAAAGACCAAGAATGCAGTTCTGCCGGGCCTTGGGAGATAAAGTCTAGGTGTAGTTTTCCCTTCCTCTAATGGAGTTGTGTAGCATCTGACAACATGATATCACAAATGTCGAGTCTCCCACCTGACCGGAATTTGAGGGAAACCAATACATGTAGAGCACCAGTGACTCGATGCGCCGTTACACATCGCTGTCTGGTTTCGTGTCGAATCTGGTGTCCATCTAATGCATTGAACTGCAGCAGGCTTGATAGTAGCTGGGAGCAATTCATCGTCGAGAGCTAATGTCCTAATTTCAAGCGTACTATTTACCTCTGTTTCAATCGTCATGGCCGCAGGGTAGCCAAACCTGCTAATCCCCGCATCAAGTTTGATACCCATCCTAAATCTCACGGAGAATTCCCTCACCCCTCCCACCTCGCGTGTTCCAAGAAGCAACCCCCCCGGACCAGCATCTGCCTTCACTCCAACTGCCATTGAGTTGTGTTGTGCATGATGATGACTATTAACGAAGCTTGGTTTGTACCCTCTTGCATTCAGGTCCGAGGCCAGCGAATATGTAATTAGGTATCCCGGTGTGGTTTGCACTACGAATATTTGTGAATCCAGTCTTATGAGGAGATAGGCGCCGGGAACTGGGGTGCTGCAGGTTCTGACAGGGCGGGAGGACGCTTTGGAACACTGTACTGAAATTGTGGTGAGAAACTTTGTATTTTTTCGCCGATTTGACGGGTGTAGAGGATGGATTCTTGAGTAACTGTGTGCGGTGGATTCAGTCGAAGTAATTCCGGGAGGGTGAAGAAAGTCTGAATGGTAAAACTGTATAGGAAACTTGAGGGAGGAAGGGGACGATGTGTGTGGGTGGGTCTCATCGTGAAAGTATGATAGTCTAAACACAAAATTTTAATAACTTAATTAGATGATCTAGGATTTATCAGACGATCAGATCCGGCTTTTTGATAAGTACGTACAGTACATACCGTAGAAGAGATAGTGTTTGAATAATTCCGTGCGGGCGCGGCGTTGTAAGCAGCTCGTACGGTGTTACGGGAAAAAAAACACAGATGGGAGGTCTAGCAGAGAGAAGCAGTATCTCCCAGATAAGCTCTGATGCCGGGTAATGACGTCTTTTGGCATAGGAAGTCATGTCGCTTTTAGGGAGTGCTGATAAATTACGTTTATTAGTTCACATCCAATAAGTGGATATCAGATCGCCAACGCGCAGAGATTACCGTAAAAATTGGAATAATCGAGTCGTGTACTGCGTAGCCAGAGCTGCCCCCTCTATAAAGGCCTGATGTTTTTTTTGTTTTTTATATCTCTCAGAGGCGCTAAGCCGCTCTTATTTTACTGTGTTTTTTTGGCTCCTGTTCAAAAGTAGGGAATTCTCAAGGACATAGCACACGACTCGATTATTCCAGTTTTTGCGGTAGAGATAAAGGGATAGGGGATGAGGGTCTGGCAGCGTACTAGTATGAGGTCCGTATGCAGGGGGGCACTATTGTGTTTAACTTCCTAAATTTGCTAGGCTAGCGGTGTCTGGTAAGTTCACGGTATTGTATCCTACGCTATGCGAACCCACAGCCCAACCTTGTGAATTGAGGTGGAATGGAAGAAAAAAAAGCATATGGGGCCAGTGGTAGAAATGACATGCTTTGCTTTCTAAGGGGAATAAATAAGTCCATTAAATACAAAAAGCTCTCGGAGTCATCATACAACGAAATGCGGACATCTCTTTGGTAAAATTTGTGGTATAGCCTTTAAGACTAGCTCCACTACCGCCTCCCATCCTGTCTTCCATCGGGGTCGAGCGGGAGGAATGGACCATTATGTAGACTGATGGACTCCACATTAAGGCATGATTGACAAGATAAAGAGCAGTTGGGAATATTGCTCAGGAAAAAAAAACAAGTAATGCTGAAATCTCCTTGGACCTTTTCACTAGTTGGCACCAGTGACCCATGTACCAGAGCCTCGTCCGGCAGTAATATCTGGAAGGGAGTATATGAAGAGATGAAGTTGTACTAAATCCTCACTTTTATTTGAAGAAGCTTCTCTAGGTCATTAGCGAACCCTGACATATACATAGTGTTAATCTTATACTCCTCTTCCACAAATTCAAACTCAGAGTAACCCCCCGGGGGGGTCACCCCTGAGGACCCTTTCATGGTGGGATCTTCCTAGCTCCAAACATGGTGGGAGCGGCTGTGATCCTCAACCTTTTGCAACACTATCTATATATCGGTTGGAGTCCTCTTCTAAATTTTAATAGGAGCAAAGTAATTCTCAAATTCCAGGTCCAGCCCCAGAGGTTCCTAAACCAGACAGCTAACCTTTACTGTTGCCTAGTTTCACCAAGAGCAACATTGATTTCCTATTTCCAAAGTAGAATCCATGGCACTCCCAAATGGATGAGCACAATTCTATGTGCTATCGTGTCAACAGTCCAAAACCCGAAACCCCTGAAGCAGGGCATGGGACTAGAAGAGAATTCTCCCCTAGACAGGAGGTACCTTTCGGTGAAGTCTCCTTGAGATTTTCCATCAATAGTCCGGAGCGATCTACATATTTCAGAACCAGTAGCTCTTTTTTAAGATGCTTGCAATTCTCTGGAGTAAGCCTGCAAGAGGGCAGTTTCCATGCTGAGCCATCCAAAGTGACCTTTTATTATCACTATTGGAACAAACTTAGTTGTGTAAATCAACCCTTCGGAAAAGTTGTTTCCAAGACTCAGCAACAGTCTCACGCCACTACTATTGTCCGGGACAAAATTAACCGCGGATCAGCGATCCATTGCAACGCACCCTCCTTATCACCCTGCGCTTTCAACACCATTTAAAGAACTTTATCTAACTCAAATATTAATTCCTACTATGTATTCTACCCTATACTTATATCCCAGATTATTTTTCTTGGTTTTAGTAATTGCTGTGTTAGTGGGGAAGTGTTGTTGTCATAGCTTAAGTTTTCCCCTCTTGGTTGATCCGCGGTTAATTTTGTCCACGGACCATACCATCAGTGATATAATCCCCTGTTCTAGCATTCTCAGATAGAAGCAAAGAACAAGCGTCCAAGATTGTTGCAGAGGCAGGAAAAAAAGCATTTCGCTAGAGTTATTGAAGCCTCGTGGGGGGATATTTGGTAAAAGGTAGAGGGGCGAGCCAGGATCTCGGAATAAAAATTGGGTAGTAGGCTTCACCTTCACACTTTCTAACCACAACAGGTGATACCCGATGATTGCGACAGCTCTGGTTACATGAATTCTATCCTCTTTAGCTCTACCAACTTGTCTTCTGTAGTGATTTAGTCGCACTCCTTCCCTTTTCCACCACTTCCTCTCCCATTTAGTTATAGCCATCCCGAACAATCTAACCCGGGTAGGATTTCGTCAGCCACTGCCCTTGCTCCAACTCACCCATTTCAGCCTGGTTTTGATTTATGGGTTACCCCACCGTATCTGCAAGAGCGATCTCGAGCCTCGCAGGAGTCCTGCAGGCAGGGAAAGCTCAAGCCTGGAGTCCAGGACATGGTGTCTTAAGCGGTAAGACAGGAGCGTCCGCTCTTTGGAAAGACTATTATACCGTTCAAGGGGGTGATGTCCCTCCCAGGCCCTTCAGCCATCAATAATCCTCTCCCGTCATGTGCGAGGCGCTGCATCCTGGCGTGGCATTTGTGGGGAACCGGTATGTTCTGCCATTTATGACACATCCGGGCCCACCCAGTCTGCCTAAGGCAATTGTCTGGGCAGGCAACCAGATGCGAGTCCGCATCGGGCACTTCTTAGCTACCACCGTCTATCCCATCAAGACACTAGAGACGAACGGCCTGCGCTCTTGGGTTTATTTTCTTTAAAAAAGATCTTGAAACCTCTACACCTCCGGGGAAACACTGGCTGCAGGTTTACCAGATCGACAGCCAAGGAGCACACTGCGGGAGGGGGAATCGAAGCCGTAGACTAGGTTTACTTCCAAATCACTCTCCAACCACTTGTTCCTGGGGACCCCACTTGGCCACCTTCCTCTCAGATGCCAATTTTCGGTGACCAAGGGTCTCCCAATCTGTGAACGATAAACCTCGCTGGACTTCCCCGTCACCTCGGAGTAAGTGTACGAACGTCGCCCCATGTAGCCAAAGGAAAATCAGATACAGGATCCTCAGCGAATTCTTTTGGAGCAAAACTACCGTAGACGGAACAGATACCGGATTGGGAAAACCCATTGCCAATTAGGAAAAGTACACAAGACCCCCCTAGATACGGGTAGGGCGTCGGAGGTTAACCGGGAAAAGGTATACGAGTAGCCGGGTACCCAGCTAGCGCGGAGTCATAGCTCTACCACGATGGGTCCGTGGAACATCCATAACATTTAGCACCCCCCGAACCTCACGAACACACAGCACCCCCCTAAGCTCGCAAACCCAAGATCCTCAAGCTCCCTACAGCTCGCGTTCTTTGTTGCCCGCCCCCCATCCCTCTCACGCACAGCAAGTGCCCGCATTGTCACCAGGGGAGATATCGGTGCCAACCACCCCAAGCGACAAGGGCAGCCGCAACCTCCCCAATGCCTTCCTCAGTGGAAGAAAAGAATAGAATAACGGGGCCTGATGTTTCTGACGCTATATTTTCCTTACTCGCTTGGTTCTCTCTTTCCTTTCCTTTCTCAATAGACACTACCGTATTAACTCGATAAATTGAGTATCTCCGCGCAGGGTTCTAATCTCTGCCCAATGGCGACAACCCCCTAATCAAGCCTAGTACTGCATAAAAAAGGAATAGGAAGATTGTGTCAACCTTCGAACACAATCTTCCTATACCATTTTTGTTCACCACTAGGATTGATTGGGAGCTTGTCGTCATGGCCTGGGGATTAGGACCCTGCCCGGAGATACTCAATTTATCGAGTTAATACGATAGTCAATGTACCTACTTCTCCGCTTGGCAAAATTGGCCCTAAATAATAGTACCCCCAACTATTGACATCAATTGCGGCTGGGAATTTTGGGAGTTCCAGATCTTTGTCCATGTTGAAATAAAAAGAGGACAGATCGAAGGCGAAGGAGGATATTGACGGGTGAGAGCACAAGGAAAGACTTGATCGAGGAGGGAGCTTCTGATATATGGACGGGAGGAAACCCCGGAAGAAAGAAAACAGGAGTTATGTGGCGGTGGTAAAGGTAGAGTTTCGGGGCGATCCAGAAGCTGTGTTACAACAGCTTTCCCCTTTGCGGGAGTCCGTTTTCCTCCAGCACTTCCAGAGTTTCAGACCATCCTCCCCTAATAAACATTCAATATCTTATAGTATGGTGTGAGGGGGCAAGTGATGTTAGATCCTCACTTACTTGGCAGCATCTTGGGATGCGACAATTATCGGGGGGCAAAGTTTCCCAGAATGCTGGGGGAAGCAAGTGCGAACAATTAAAACTCTCTAATCATGGGATCAGTAAAAAAGGCATTTGTTAAAGTTATTGAGTGTGGTATATATATATTAGGAAAAACTGCTATTTAGTACTGTAGTGTTGGATAACCTTACACCTGTCCTCGCTCTAGCAGTGATATAGCCAAGGGAGCCAGATGGGATCAGGATAGTACAAGGAAGGAGCACCCCCGGCAGCGCGGTAACCCACCATGTACAGCAATCACGTTAAAGAGCTAAAACTTACTGTAGATAGAGCTTATTCTCTCGCTATTTTATCTTCACTCTCTCGCTCTGCGGCCAGAAAGGCAACGACAAAAAAGGAGAAACGAATCTCAGTGGTAAATCAAAAATTAAGCAGCCCAGGTGCCCAAAGACAGCTAACGTAACACCCATCCTCGGTGTGCAATGAAGATGGAGCGCTAAGAGAGTCCACCCTCGATGAGCGGAGGACTCTGCTACCAGGTAAGTATGAGGAGAGAAGAGGGAGTGGGGGGAGAGCGGTACTTATAGGAGGGAGGCGTGCTGCCAAGACTTTGCCAATTTTGGCCGACAAGAAATGATAGGGTGGAGGGTTTCCCATCTGGGAGGATTGCAGCGCCGGGGCAGTAGTCCACGCTAAGAATGAGCCTCTCTCTAATTCTATTCAGGACATAGGAGGGTACTGCCAATTCATTGGATTAAAACGCTATCCCGCCTCACCACCCCCTAGTATGGTAGCCTGGGGGGTGGAAAAAGAAGGGAAAATAATAGGGGAATAATAGCCCTATCCGATAAATCTTAAATCACGTACTCGCCCCAGGCAAGATGTATTCGGAAATACTAGTGGTGAGTTTGTGATACCCACGGATTTTCCGTCATATATCTTGCGAATCCCTGTTTCCAGATACTTCTTGCCTAGAACAAGCAGCCTACACACCCGGGAAACCACCGGGCCGGGGACAAACACCAGGAGAACTAGTTCCTCCTAAGATGCTAGTCTTACCACCACCTATAGACCTTACAATGCTCAACATGGAACGGAGAAGGCCCGCGCAGGACTAGTGGCGGAGGGGAGACGATTTGGGCAGGAAGACTGGGTCCCCATAGATAAAAGGGGGGTGGGAGGGAACTATCTGGAGGCCTCTACAACACCTTTACTCATACGTGCAGCAAGGGATTACATATCCTAGGGAGAATGTATATTTTTAGGTCGTTCACTGAGGTCTCCTTCGTCCTCTCCAGGAATTGGGTCTAATGTCAATCCCGGCTTCTACTATGAGGAGGGCTTGTCTAATACCGGTACTAGTATGGTAGGTTAGAAGTCCACATGCACGATTACAGAAAAAGTGGCCCGATCCAAGAGATATAGCGACACCGCCGTAGGAGAACGCAATGGGTGAGCTGATCTAGCCCAGTGGGATGACATTGTAATTAGTTCATCCTCGATGGTGGGTCCCGGCCTTGACGATCTCGGAAGTGTCTGGAAGAAAGGTGAGATATCTTGACTAATAACATGGCAGAAATTGTGGAGTGGAGCTCTCCCCTTAAGGAGGTAAGGGCTGCAGACATTTTATGACACTACAAAGCTCACAAGACTCGTCCACAAAAGCCCACCATGTGTATCGGCTGCTTCCGCAGATTTGCGGTGTCTCGGAGCTGATCCAAACAACAAACTAGATGCCTAGCTAGACAAAGTGTCTGTGAAAACGGGAGACATCTGGGTAAGCAAATTCAAGAACACTTTTGCCTAGGGACCGTATATCTAAGGCCATGCATGGAGTTTGGTTCCATTAAGATTCATTTTTTTTGAGGTTAAGATATGGGAGCCGTGGAATATTTGGTGGTTAAGGGGCTTCTTGTTGCATTGGTTTTTCCTAGATAGGTAAGAGTAGGTGTGGGCCGGCGGGGGGGGGGGCTAACGACATATATATAAACACAGCCTTCATTAAACTACCATATACCCTTGGTGGAAACAAATCACTATACCTTAGTTAACGTCTCACTTTCCGCCACACCCCACGAGTCGTCAGAATACCTAAGCTTTATATCCTCTTCCATATCTATATCTAAATAGCCCTTACATCTATACATCAGATGGGGGGGGAGGGAATTGTGGATAAATTAAAGAAACAATCAATATCCAAAGAGAATATACAACCAGAAAACAAGAGCGGGCGTAAATTTGATGGAAATTTTGAGTCATATGGGCTTATCTTAATACAATAGCATACAGTATCTCCTACCAACGCCAAATTCTAGACTGTAAGCAGAAATTGATAAATCCTAACCTGTGACTTTAAAGAAATATCTAAGCTGAGGCTCTGTCACAGGAACATCCGGGGAGAAGAGAAAGGCAGTATTAGAACAAGGAGGGGACTTGAACCGCAGGGGGAGGTTAGGCGGGGGTGAGAGGGAGGAGGCAACGGCCGTGATGGGCGTGTTGTGGAGCTGTTGCGGTCCACGCGGGGATGGCACACAGACCATGGGGATTGGGGGGCAGTGAGAGGGCGATAGTTCCTCGCCCTTATGACAAGCTAGGGGCATCAGATCCTGGAGGTAGGAGTAGCGCTATCACTCTCAAGTGCCCTTTCTCAACAGCCCGATCGAGCGGCGTTCTGCCATTCCCATCTAATTTATTGGGGTTGACGTCGTCCCGCCCGAGTAGTATTTTCACCACTCCCTCTTGCCCATTCTCAGCAGCCCACCAGAGTGGTGTTCGGCCGTGGTTATCTGGTTTGTCGGGGTTGACGTCGTCTCGCTCGAGTAGCATTTTCACCACTCCCTCGCGCCCATCGCAGGCAGCCCGCCAGAGTGGTGTCCAGCCGCCGTTATCTGGCTTGTCGGGGTTGACGTCGTCTCGTCCGAGTAGTATTTTCACCACTCCCTCGTGCCCGCTGTAGACAGCCCACCGGAGTGGCGTCCGGTCGCAGCTATCTGGTTTGTTGGGGTCAACGTCGTCTCGTCCGAGTAGCATTTTCACCACTCCCTCATGCCCATCGCTGGTAGCCCACAAGAGTGGTGTCCAGCCGTCGTTATTTGGTTTGTTGGGGTTGACGTC
>Ga0307509_10003907_pt1 | contig 22030 bp, 9 predicted proteins | sample 10_EM_MG_FD_202245 | JGI IMG/M metagenome (GOLD analysis project Ga0307509, IMG submission 202245) | Populus trichocarpa ectomycorrhiza microbial communities from riparian zone in the Pacific Northwest, United States - 10_EM | ecosystem: Host-associated > Plants > Roots > Unclassified | place... | reverse complement strand
GTCGTTCTCGTTGTCCAATGTTTCCGTGTTGTTCAGTGCCGCGTATAGGTTCCTCATCTCAATGGGCTTTGGTTTGGTCTTGTCCCTCAGACCATTGCTTACTGGGGACTTTCGTCGTTTCCCGACTCTTCTTCAGCTTCTCTTTCGACCTCCATTTCTCGTGCTTTGGCTGTTGGCCTCCATTGCTTCTTGTTATTGGTTTTTGATTCCCAAGTTGCTCCTTCTTTATTGTTTGCTTGGCTCCGGCATGCCGCGGCTCTGTGTTCTGGTTTGGCACATTTGAGGCATAGATTTGCCCTCATTCTTCATTGGTATTCCTTGGCTGAGATGTTGAACCCTGGTCTTCTTCGGGTCGCGTCTAATTCCATTGGATCGCTTCGATTTTCGCTAACCGGCATAGGTCTGAATGTTCCATTGACGTTTCGTGGTATTATGTCGAACCTCCCCGTTGGTCTTCCTTTTCTGATGTGGTCCATCATGCTGTGTTTGTTCTCCTTTGCAATTGCCCATCTGGTGATGTCCAGAGTTGTGTTGAGATTGTCTGTTTCGCCTGCTTCCCCAGCGTCTTGTAGTTTCTTTGACATTCCCCCCAATAGGAGTCTGGTCAAGGTTCCTTCGTCGTATTCGGTCTCCGCTACTACCATTCTGAATTCGTTTGCATATTCCGTCATTGTTCTTCCACTTTGTGTAATGCCCGTGATCTTGTTTCGGGCTGTTTCTTTGGCATCCACGTCTCCGAAGTGTAACTTGAGGGTTTCCACGAATTGCCCCCACGTTTTCCAGTCTTCTTCGAGTCTCCCTTCGACGTAGGAAACCAGCCATTGGCCGGCCGCTCCCGTTAGGAGTGATTTGGCATAGGTTATCTTTTTGTGATGCTGATCTTCGTTCCATCCTAAGGCATCGAAGTAGATTCCTAGTTGGACCAGGAATATTCTTAATTTCGTTCTCTCTCCCTCAAAGTGGGATGGTTGTTGGACTCGAGGGCGCTGTTCTGGTCGGGTAGCTATCTGAGCTACTAATTCCGCAAGTTGATCCCCTGTCAACCCCACTAGCGGGTTTGGCACTGGCGCCGGTGCTGGTCCTGGAACAGTACTCATTCTTCTGGCTCTTGGGGTAGTTGGCGAGAGTGTTCCTTCTGGCGATTCTTCTTCTGGTGTAACCGGACTTGCTGTTCTTTGAGATCCCTCGTGGGAAAGCGCGGTGTTAAGTGCTTCTTCTAGTGCTGACCCTAGGTTGAGTGATCCTTCGTCTGGTGGGTCAAGTTCGATTGGTGAAGCTAATCCTTGTATTGGTGACTCGTCCTCTATAGGGTCGATATCCGTGGTGTCGTTGGGTGTTGCGAAAGGACGCAACCAAATGTAACAATCCTATTGTTGAGCGTATATGCAACAGGCAACGACCGTCGTCTCCTGCGTATGCGAATCTCGTTGTTTTGCACCCACAGGTAGGGAAGTACTATCTCTTCAGATAGTACGGAACTGGCTTGCTGGTCTTGAGTGATTCGTGAGAGGTACTATCTCTTCAGATAGTAAGATGGGTGGATTGTCGTGCTTGATAGAACTATCACAATAGTTCTATGTTCTGGCGGCCCGTCGATACTATCACAATAGTCTCCTGGTTCTTAGAGCGTAGGCTCTCGTAGAGGAGGAGTGTATGTAAAGAAAGTAAAGCGTAATCGTATTGCAATATCTTAAGTATACAAAAGTACTTAGATGGTTGCGTGAAGATCCTATTTCTTGATCAAAACCAAGCTTCTTTTATAGGCATCTTCCCACAACTGTCACAAATTGTCACTAAGCAAGGCAGATTTCACATGACTCATACTTATGAGTCATAAGGTATGTTGGATTTCACACTATGACGTCACTTGACTCATAGTTCTCACATGACTACGCACTCGCGAGTCATTGTTATATTTTGATTGGTTGATTGTTTCATGACTCACGATAGTGACGTTATATGATTTAATGACTTTCGCACATGACTCATATTATGAGTCATGGGTTTCACGCATGTGACTCGTTTGAGCACATGACTTGATATATGAGTTTTGATTGGTTAAACGGAATGTTGTGCAATGACTCATATGAGTCATCGATGGATTTCGCGCTATGACTCACTATGAGTCATAGAGGTTTATGTAGCGCGAGGTGATGAGTCACCACAGTTAGGGTTGTGGGAAGATGCCTATATAAGGCGCTTGGTTCCGACCAAGAGATAGGATCTTCACGCAACCATCTAAGTACTTTTCTATACTTCAAGATATTGCAATACGATTATACATTACTCTCTTTATCTACACTTCTCCCCTACCAGCGCCTACCCTCTCCGAACCCGGAGACTATTGTGATAGTCTCGACGGGCCACTCGAACATAGAACTATTCTGAATAGTTCTATCAAGAACGGCAATCCACCCCTCTTACTATCTGACAAGATAGTATCCTTGATAGATCGCTTAGACAAGCAAGCCAGTTCCGTACTATCTGAAGAGATAGTATTTCCCTATGCCCTATTAAAGACAAGAAGACTTGCTCATCCTAGGAAACGACTGTCGTTGCCTGTTGCCTAAACTACCTGACAATAGGATTGTTACAACAACCCTAAACCTGGTGACTCGTCACCATTGCGTAACATAGCCCCCATGACTCATAATTAGTCATGGTGCGAAATCCATCAGCTGATTCTTACCAATCAACTGCGCACCTCCTCTTTACTCGATCTCAACCCATAAACCCGATCATGCGCTCGAAAGAGTCGCATGCGTAAAACCCATGACTTGTAATCTGAGTCATGTGCGAAATTATTACATCGTATGACGTCACGATCGTGACGTCATGAAATCATTAACCAATCATAATCAACCAATGACTCGCAAGTGCGCAGTCATGTGAAAGCTATGAGTCAAATAACGTCATAGTGCAAAAGCCCAACATACCTTATGACTAATAAGTATTAGTCATGTGAAATCTGCCTTGCTTAGTCATGATTTGTGACACTCGAGTACAGATTTTGAGGTATTCTGAGCACTACACCACTTTCAGATCGTTAGGTTCTTTTCTATTACGATGGCTTAGAGCCTTTTCGTAAGAACGCTTCCGTTCCGTTCACCTATACAAACGACCATTCCCCTTCTGTTTAGCAAATTGGGAACGGAACAGCCGTTTGGCCACTATGAAATGCATCAACTATTCCGTTCCCAAATGGCCATAGCACAACAATTGTTCTTCCATTCCCAAACACCTATAACACACAATTGCCACTGAATAATGTGAGTAAAAAACTGTTAAAAAATTGCTGTTAAATCAATTATTATTGAAATTTAATATACCAATTCCGCTTTGTTATTAGGGCAAAATTTAATATGGATAAAACTTGATCTTCAGCACTGGCAGTGTGAATTTAGATAGGATCTTGTTTAGATGACCAGGCTAAGAGTGCTTATTTATTATTATTATAATATAATATTATTATCATTAAGCTTATCCCTTAGTCTACTGAGACACAGGTAAAATCTCTCTCATGCATTAGCGCCACAGCTAGTCTCTTGGCATTCGCTGATATCTGAATCTAATCTAATGCATATGTACTCAAAACTATACAACACAGGAGGCTCAGTCATGGCCAGAATGTGCTGTTGTCAGTGGTCAGCTCGAGATGGCTGCCACCGCCATAAAGAGGCTCAGTTTGAAGCCACATGAATCGCTAGCTACAATAGGCTAGAACCAAGACGCTAATGCATGAGAGAGATTTTACTTTGTTTCACTAGACTAAGGGATAGAGCTATTAGACTATGAAAGTGATTAACTGAGAGTCCTTCTTACTTGATAAAAGGTTTTCTCCATAGCAACGAACGGTTTTCTCCAAAGCAACGAACAGTTGACTGGCGAGAAACTGCCCAAAATTGACATTCCTCCAAATCAAACTGTTTCCCAACGGAACGGTTGCACCTCCTTCCGTTCCTACCAAACAGGCTCTTAAATGGGTTAGTGTTACACATTTCAATCCGGACTGAATGTCTCAACAGCTTAAGGGATAGTGTTTCTTGGTGGAGGGGTGTAGTCCAAGTCTCGCTTAGCCTTCGCTGACTAAGCTTGGTTAGGCCCTTTGTCTAGAGATTGTACTCAAGTATCGTAACTTGAGAGGTGGGCTCCACTGTCCGGTTGATCCACCCCACCAACCATTACTCGAGCACTCGAGTACAGTGCGAGTACTTCCGCTCTCATCGCAAGCTTTTTAGTTCAGCTCACTCGGAACTTTTACAAACCTGTCTAACTCAAGCTCTCACAACTACCGGCAGTCTCCCTCCCGATCTCCAACGCGCACACTTTCTCGTCCGCCAACGTGCCCCCCCCAACGTGCCCCCCTTTTGACCTCGAACTCACACCTCTTGTGGCATATCCTCTCCTGTGTTAGGGAATCCATGCAAAAGGTTCAGATTGTACGAAACTGCTTGCCCCGGTGACCGCAACAGCCGCATATCCGTCAAAATCCCCTCGCAAGCACAAAAATTGTATACTTCCTGTACTGATTTTGGTAGACTTTCCCTGTTCAATGGTTTACACTACGCATTATCTTTGGGATTATGGAGATTGTGGCTGATTTGGTAGAGGTGGAAGGCTGTGGTACCAACCAAAAAGACTATGGGTGATACACCTCTCGGGTGGGCTGCTGGGGGTGGGCACGCGGCGGTGGTGAAAATGTTGCTGGGGCGGAGTGACATCGATCCCAACAAGGCCGGTGAAGACGGCCAAACACCACTGATGCGAGCTACTTGCGATGGGCACGAGGGAGTGGTGAGAATACTCCTTGGGCGGAACGACGTCAACCCTGAGAAGCCAGACTGGTCTGGCGATACACCACTCTCGCAGGCTGCTACAAACGGGCACGAGGAAATCGTGAAATTATTCCTTAGGCGGGACGATGTCAACCCCGACAAACCAGATGAGGACGGTCGAACGCCACTCTGGTGGGCGGCAGCGGTAGGGCGCGAGCAGGTGGTGAAATTACTACTCGGACGGGATGACATCAACCCCGACAAGCCGGATGAGACGGGCACTAGACCACTCTGGTGGGCTGCTAGCAATGGGCACGAGGGAGTAGTGAGAATATTACGGTACTCGCACAGAACAACGTCAACCCCGATAGCCCAGATGAGATGGGCACGACACCACTCTGGGGGGCTACTTACAGGGGGCGCGGGGGAGTCGTGAGACTACTACTCGAACGGGAATAGCCCTAACAAGCCAAATCTTTACCGCCAAACACTACTCAGGGGTGCTACCAAAAATTGCTACCCAGGAGTTGTGACTTTGCTACAGCCTCCAACATCTACCCCCGTCGCCCGGCCTAAGTCAGAGGAGCCATCGCCCCCCTTACCGCCTTCAAATACCTTACTGATAGCCTATGTGCCATTTCCGCCAGGACTCCTCAAACGTGTTTGTCGCTACCGCTGCCTCCCTCCTCTCACCCCTGCTCAACGTTCTCCTACGGCAGAAAACCCTACCTTGTTGTAATTGCCATTCTATCTCTGCTTCCCGAGTCAGCCTGCCGTAGTAACCGGGCTTGTTCTGTTTTTCTTGGCGCAAGTCCATGCCTAATGGGAGTGCACATATCCATCACATACCTACCCAATCTGCTATCTGGATTTTTCTCACAAATTTAAGTCAGGATTTGTGAGCTTCTGTTTATAGTCTAGAGTTTAGCATTATAGGAGGGCTACTTCTATCTTATTGAGATAAACCACTGTAGCCTGAAATTTCCATCACATTTACTTTAACTATTTTTTTATTTTATTTTTGCTTGTTCATTTACTTTTTCTACAAAAGCTATTACGTAAGGTGACAGTGTTTGGCCTCCACTATGGATGGGCTTTGATGAAGATCCTACTTATTTGGAACGCCTTCAAAACGTGAGTTGAAAGGTGTGATTGGAAGGCCCTCCGCACTTTTCATTCATGCCCATCAAGGAAAATTAATACGGCAAGGAGTCTTTTAGTAGTGAAATTAAGTCAAATTCCACATCCACTGTACGGACTCCATACTGTGCTCTCAGGAGGTTACATATCCGAACAGGGTTCAATAGCTGATGCCGTATTCTTTGTTTCTTTAGCCACAAGTAAGCGGCCCAAACGGCCGGTAACCATAGTGGCTGGGCGCATAACGAGTTTTCCACGCCTGACATTCTACCAAACCTGAAAAGAGAGATTGAAAGAACCCTGGTGCGCAATATCTATGTATGAGCAAGTCGAGATATCCCATCCTCCCCGGGTCTCATTTTGCCCACTGCAACCTTTTTTCCCTCTTAGTGCATTCTGCCCATGCTCAAGTTGAGAGTGAGAAGCCAAGATGATTTCCCGAACTAGGTATGAAAACCTTGCATTGCCATCTTAGGACGGACGGGCTTCAATAATACGGTATCTTGCCGTACAGTAATCAACCGATAGCGTACCGTAAATTACAGCGGTAAGGCACAATACCGGAAAACGTATCTCGAGCCACAAAAGTCGATGCCGGGTTATGGTGTTTTTCACTACCGGCCGGAGTTCATGTTGCGCGATGCACTGATAAATCGAGTCACCTCCCAAGAACTGGACTTTAGATGACGGACCTCCAGAGATTAGAGGATAGTTAGACAAAGGACTTGATTTTGAGGCTTTTGTAGTATATAGAGGGGGCTGTACCTAAGAAGGCAGCAATCTAGACCCAAGTTGGATCCAAGAGGTTCATGTTCGCGGTAACGGGGGGGGCTAATTGTATATTTAGAAAGTCAAATTTGGGTTTGTTCCCCACCGCTATATATCACGTAACCCCTCATCCCAAAAACACTATTAGGGAGATTAAAGGGGTTTTTGATATCACCCGAGCCAATAGCTTCTAGTAGAACGGAAAGTATCAGACTGAAATGCATGATATCGAATGGTACCGTGTGCATCATACGGTAACATCCAGTACCTTACTGACTGGACCCCAAACTTAAACGAGTGATGGCCCATGATTGTTCCCTCAAGCAATCGACGAAGTAACGGTCACCTGCTTGCAGACAATAACTGTCAATTCTAGAATTTCGTATGAACAAACTAAAGCAGAATTTGGGGTTTTTCTCTACATTCTGTACTAATGGTACTGTGGGGTATGTGGATTTCACTGGATAGCGCTTCCATAAATAGCTAGTTCTTTTATTAAGTACGTGGATAGGTAGTTATCAGGAGAGACGGGATGGGCTAGCTTCGGATTACGTAGTCTAAGGGCTCTTATCGGTTTAAAAGTCACTGTAGGTAGATAGAGAACAACAACCGCGAACAACCTCACGAGGAGGACGATTTTCTTTACGCTTTAGTGACTTCTTTCTTTTTTTCATCATCGAGATCATCGAGGATCTTCTTTAGACTTCATTTTCTTCGGGCTGTGCGAGCGGTGATTGCCCCTCCCGGAAGTATCATCGGTCTTTTCTTCTTTTTCTGTTTGTTGAGTCATTTCCACTCCCGGAGGTGATTTTACTATCTACCCGTACTCCCATTAGGACCAGAATCCCCCTCTCAGTACCAGCCCCGTTTATTTTATAGATACGGTATGTGAGAGTATCACAGGGAATATACTTTGCTTCCCCGATCAAGACAGCGGTGAGCTTTAGATCCCGAATAACCGAAAGGCCCGAGAGGAGAATATTTATCAGGATATTCAGGAACTCTCCAAATTATTGCTTGGGCCGGTTAGCTATAGAAATGGAACTTGGTTTTGGCGAACTCCGCGATGGCTACAAAGATGCGGTAGGTTATGGTAAATGTAGCAACGTCGGTGTGCTTGGCGGTCGTAATGCAAATCAAAAAAAGTAGGATCTCTATCTTCACAGAACCCGGCACAGGGTAGGGAGAAGAACCTTCCAATCTATACCGACAGCATGAAGGAGTCGGCTATGGTGCTTTGGGTTTGGAGATATGTAGGGCTTTGGACGGATTCACTTATAGGGCCTGATGCTCGAATACACAGCCAGCTAGCCGATTCCGCCGGAGGTGCTCTAGGGTGCTCGTCCGTCGCGGATGAGATTTGCACTGTGCCACATGGTAGAACCTAGAGGAGTGTGGCGGTCGCTACAGATCCACAAGGTGCAAAGGGAGTTTGTGGGGATCGGTTCGGGGGGGACCAAGTGTACGGCACGGAGGCACCAACAAGCTCCCACAACACACATCGGGGCTGTTTGGCACGCCAACGTTTCTAGGGCAACACCTTACAAATTGTGGTTTTTCAAGGCTTACCTTATAAAATACGGAAAACTCTCAAAATGCCCTCTGAGATAGCGACAAGGGCCTAAGATGCCCTACATGGCTGGAATGCCATCTCTAGTATGATATGCTTGCATGAGTACTTCAGTACAGCATAGAAACCATCGTATCACTTAACCTACTTGGCGACCCAATTTTGAGTGGAGGGATAGCCTCTAGAGCACTAGTATTACTGCTCACCAAAGGCAATACCTGTAACTAGTGCTAGACCCTACGGAACAGACAAAAACCTCCGAGAGCACTGTCTGAATTTATTATGGTTTGTTTTCCACTGATAATGGGGAGAGAGGGCAAGCAAAGGGTCGCCGGGGGCTAGGAGCACTTGGAAGGTTGTTATTAAATATACCATAAAAAAACATCTTTCACTTCTTTGGGGGGCATTGCAGCTGTGTGGGGCATGTTAGATCCCGGCCCCTATCTGGGAGGGCATTTTGAGTCTTCCGTATAAAATACTCGTACAGTTTGTGAGGTGAGCAGGGTTTGGCAGCACACTGTTTGAAAGGAAGAGTGAGAACCTGATGCACTGCAGTTTGAAAGCAGACTAGTTTAGGGCTTAAGAAAGTTTTGAAAACACACAAGTGACTAGTAAATATGTGGGTTGTCCTCTAACAAATTTAATTTATGATAATACATAATATGATATTATTATTACTATTATGCTATCATACAGTAATAATACTATATCTCCCACTCCTGTTTAGGGCTGAGCCCAAATAGCCACTCATGTATTGGGTTTTATGATACCGGTATCATACCGCATTATTTGGTTTAACTGGAAATCGCGCTAGAGCAGCCGAATAAAACTTACCACAATACGCGAGCGTCATTTGCAAGAAAGTTGCCCACTTGGGTTAGATTACGATGATCCCTCGCCATAAGGCGTGGTTTCGACCAAAGTTTTTACTTTTTCGAGGGAAAGAACTTCCTGTAGGGGTTTACTCTGACTCGCCTATTGAGCCAGCTTACATTACGCAGTCTGGGAAACCTTACAAACATTGACGTGCCAAACAGCCATTTCGCTTTTCCCCAGCCGTAAACGAACTCCACTACCCACTGTCCACGATACCATGAGCAGTGAAAAACAGGAGGTATCCCCAACATTTTAGTGAAAATGACGGCTCTTGGAAAATGGCCATTAGCTTGTGGAGCAACTGTACCATTGCGGATGAGCCGATAGGTCTCAGGTTATGATCTGGTTAGGGTCACTAGAGCCCAGGTTGGTGCAGCACAGCAGGACACTGAAGATAGTCGAGTTGGTAATGTACGGGACCCCTACAAATGGAGGAAACTAGAAACTGGTGCGCCGGTAGTGAGGGAGGTGAATTCGATAATGCAGTTTTGCTTTGCCACTAAGATCCGCGGGATGGGCAAGACTTTTTCCATAACCAGGATCAGCCTTAAGGAATGGAAAGAAAAGGGCAAGTACTAGCAAGCATGATGTTAGCCAATTCGTGCCAGACAACTTGTGCAATCAGGACAGGGAATGGAATATCCCCGCTATCAGTCTTACTCTGGCTTCGCCACCCAAATGGAACAGTCAGTGAGGGGAATGCTAGCCGCCTGGCTCAAACAGGTTGTGGACGGGCCAGAAGGGGTTCAGGAGGAGAAGCTTCAAGCCTATAGAGACTAGAAGAAAGGAAATTGGTGGATGGGGCAGCGGCTGCCGGATACTCTGAAGATGCTGGAGACTGCTGCTTCTGAAAAGCCTATGTCAATATGTAGTGGCGGCTTAGATGAATGTGTGACGGGGCACCGGGTTAACCTTCTTAAACCAAATCCCCCAGAGGGTTCTAGACACATAAATATTCGTGACTGAGAGAAAGCGCGTTGGGAGCAAAATCGGCAAGAGTCACTCGGGAAGAGTCATGGCAATCTGCATCACCTTTAGGACAGATGATATCCCCCGATTCCCCAATAGGAGGTTAGATCGGGACACAGCCCAGGTGCTATAGGCAGTAGTAAGGCCTCTTTTGGTGTTTTCTGAAAATTCTTCTGAAATGAGGGCAGGGGCAACGACATTCTTTCAGCTACTGTACTCACGTGGCCGGATTGAAATCAGAAGGGCCTATTTTGGACTAGTGTGTTTAGTGATAGTTAACCATAACCGTGCCAAGGTTGCAGCCATGGCAGCAACCCCCGGATGTTCGCAGGCTCACAACCGGGGGCACTCTAAAGAGTGCCTGCCAGCTCAACACAACTTTGCGGCTCAACACAACTTTGCGGCTCAACACAACTTTGTGGCTTACCATAGAAACTCTGTGGCTCAACACAACTTTATGGTGCAACGCAACTTAGTGACCCAGCATAAATTTGTTACTCAGCATAACTTTGAGGCTAAATATAATTTTATTTAACATGAAAGAGTATACAGGCATATTATCCCTTAGAGGATGCCACCGTCAAACCTGTAGCCTGGTCCATGCACTTTCTTCTCTGTTTGTGATGAGAAATTAGTTGAGAGAATGTTCCATCCCCAAGTGGCTCTGTTGATGCTTCTCCTCCAATTAAGTTGCTCCAAAGGCCGTTCACCAGCAAGGCTACAGGTTTGACAGTGTTATCCTCCAAGGTATAATATGGCTGTGTACTCTTTCATGTTAAATAAAATTATATTTAGCCTCAAAGTTGTGCTGAGTAACAAATTTATGCTGGATCACTAAGTTGCGTTGCACCATAAACTTGTGTTGAGCCACAGAGTTTCTATGGTAAGCCACAAAGTTGTGTTGAGCCGCAAAGTTGTGTTGAGCTGGCAGGCACTCTTTAGAGTGCCCCAGATTGTGAGCCCGCCGAACATCCAGGGGTTGCGGCGACGGCTGCTACCTTGGCACGGTTATACGCTATAAACTCGCCAAACTCGGTGGAAATCCCACCATACTTGTGGCACTGCACTCATGGCAGCTTGGCTGCATAGCGAGTTTGGAAAACCTATACCATATGTGGTTAGCTGTCACTCGGCAAGCACTATTCCAAAACCAGGCCTTCTGATTTCAATCCAGCCGCGTGAGTAGTTAGCCCGGAATCCTACCGTGTTAGATACCCCGTAACAATAGGAAACCTACACCGGTGGGGGAACAATGAGAAGGAGGGAAAGTTTAGGGATGAGGAGCAGCAGCAACGGCGACTGTCAGGCGGTGGGCGGCCCCAGCAATTGCAGGAGCTTGAGCAGGAACTCTATGAAGAGTTTCGGCAACGGAGAGCAATTGGAAGGCCAATTATGCGTGGCTGGTTTAGGCGTGTTAGTAAGGAACTATTCACGAAGGTTTATTTAGGAAAGGAGAGTCAGCTGTTTCGAATGGCAGGTTTCAGGGGTTCCTGAACACACATCAAATTAGTTTACGAATGATCACCAATACAGCCAGTAAGTTACCTGCAGATTTCTCGTTACCTATTCTGAATTGGATGATATTCAATCGTCGTAACTGTCAGCTTCGTCCCGATAATGCACTAGGGTTAGGGGACATACCTGGTACTATTGAAAGATACAGGTTAGCCAACTTGAACATTTGCAACATGGATCAAACACCATTACCCTGAGAGAGTATCTCGAAGTGCAAACTTACAGTAAAGTGGGGGAAAACACAATCGGGGCACAATCAAGCAGCACATCAGGATGGGATAAACGACAAAGGACGATTCAACTTACTGTATTTGCGGACTGGGTACCCCATGTTAAGCCTTTGGTCTTCTTTCGGGGGAAAGGAATTGGCCCAACCATTGTGACTGAGCGAAGACTTCATGATAATCGTGTTATCGTGAAGTTCAATACAACAGCCTATGCCAACTCCACCAACATGCTAGAGTGGCTCGACGAACAACTAGTTCCTGCACTCAGTAATCAGCCATTTTTCCTTCTAATTGATCTTTTTGCAGCGCACAAGACCCAGGAGGTTCTTGATACACTGTGGGCTAATGACATTACTGTAAGTATGATCCCCGGCGGTTGCACCGGCTTGGTTCAACCTATAGATGTGTCAATTAACTGACCATTCAAAGACATTTTAAAGGTAAAAGAAGGGGGGGGGGAGACTTATCTTTGATGAATCAAGTATTAATAGCTGTATCGTATAGGAAGAGTTAGATATACGGTTAGATGTGATCGATCAGGAAGAGAAAGAGATATTGGGGGGAGAGGGAAAGCTTACCGGATGCATGATCAGGCACTGGAGGATAGCCGCAACATGGGCGGTAGGGGAGGCTTGGGAAAGGTTTTCCCGGGAGAAAGAGGAGGTTGTCAGCCGCTCCTTCTACTGTGTTGGTATAGCACTCCCAATCGATGGAAGTGCAGACGCCCAGATTTCAATAAAGGGAATTGAATCTGGGTACCTAGTTCAGGGGTTAGCAATGTGCGCACTAGGGTGGCGGTTACCTGGGAGGAGGATTTGGAGGCCAGGGTTGAGCCGAAGGAGGTTGTTGGCTCAATTGTGAGAGGGGAGGTTGAAGAAGATGAATGTTGTGATGATAGTGATGATGAAAATATTGTTTTTGAGTAGCTGCCAAAAATCGAAAAATGATATTGCACAATTATCCTTAGCTTGCTTGGCATGTTCCACCTTAATTTGACCGTCTAGCACATTTTTCGTTTATTTTAGTTTTTACGGTATTTAGACTCCTGAATAATGATTATTTCTGCAGTGGTCGCATTTGGTGTGGAGGAGGTCATAGTTTGCAGTCTTCGCCCCTGTCATGGTCTATCATGGTATTTTAAATAGAGACCCCTGTTTTTCATGGTATTTTAAACGATCGCTCATAAAAGCTGATGCCGGGCGGTGTTTTTTTACTGGAGTTCATGTTGCGCGACGTGCTGATAAATCGAGTTACAGTCACAACCGGCCCACCGGGCGAATGGCGAAACAGGAAGGGTAGCGAACAGGGATTAATTCCTCGGAATCTTTTGTATAATAACCCTAACCTCGACAAATCCATTTTTGCCAATGAAGGACCCCTGTTCGCCCCCCGCCCAGTTTCGCCATGCCCCCCCGGTGGTGACTGTAACACACTTCAGTCTTCCTACCGTCTTCGTTCGGGTCTTCTCGCGACGCTCGCCTCACGTCAGCCCCATACCGGACGGTAACCGTGCTTGTACGGCGGCAGTTGTCCCTGCTCTCGACAAAGCCCCCATCAGAGGGGTGTGGCAATCGCTACCGATACAAAAGGCACAAGGGTGTTGTGCGGATACAGTATTCTCTCTCCCAATCTCTAACGCGCATCCTTTCTCCCAACGTCTGCTCATTTTGACCTCCAACACACACCACTTCTCGCATATCCTCCCCGCACCGTGAATCCACTGAAAAAGTGACCTTTCAGATTGCACAAAATCGCTCCAATAACCACATATCCATTAAAACCCTCTCGGAAGCACGGAAACCTATATTTCCCGTATTGATTTTGGTAGTCTTTCCCTGTTCAATGGTTTACACTGCGCATTATCTTTAGGATTATGGGGATTGTAGCTGATTTGATAGAGGTGGAAGGTTTTGATATCAACTAAACAGACTATGGGTAGAACGCCTCTCGCGTGGGCTGCTGGGGGTGGGCACGAGGAGGTGGTAAAAATGCTACTGGGGCGGGACGACGTCGACCCTAACAAGGCAGGTGGGTACGTCCCAAAACCACTGTTCCTGGCTGCTAGCAATGGGCACGAGGGAGTGCTCAAATTACTCCTTGGGCGAAGCGACGTCGACCCCAACGAGCAAGACGAGTACAGCAGGACTCCACTCTGGTGGGCTGTCAGCAATGGGCATGAGGCGGTGGTGAAAGTGCTGCTAGGCAAGGACGACGTGGACCCCAATAAGGGAGATTCTGAGGGCCGAACACCACTGTTCCTGGCTGCTTGCAATGGGCACGAGGGGGTGGTGAAATTGCTTCTCGGACGGGACGACGTCAATCCCGACAAGCCAGATCGGTACGGCGGTACACCCCTCCGGGCGGCTATCGCGAGAAGGAGAAAGTCGGTGATCAAATTACTACTCGGACGGGACGACGTCAGCCCCAACGGGCCAGATCAGCCCTGCCGGACACCACTCTGGGAGGCTGCTAGGCTGGGGCATGAGGAAGTCGTAAAATTACTCCTTGGGCGGGACGACGTCAACGCCGACAAGCCAGGCCCGTCTGGCAGTACACCACTCTGGGAGGCTGCTAGGGAGGGGCATGAGGCAATCGTGAAATTATTCCTTAAACGAGGAGACGTCAACCCCGACAAGCCAGGTGATAATGGCTGTCGAACACCACTTTGGTGGGCTGCTAGGAAAGGACACGAGGGAGTGGTAAAACTACTCCTTGAGCGGGGCGACCTCAACCCCGACAAGCCGGATCGGTTCGGCCGTACACCACTCTGGGGCGCTGCTAGCGAGGGGCACGAGGGAGTGGTGAAACTACTCCTTGGGCGGAACGACGTCAACCCCGACAAGCCAGATTGGGTCAGCCATACACCACTGTGGGGGGCTTCTAGGGAGGGGCACAAGGAAATCGTAAAATTATTCCTTAGGCGGGACGACGTCAACCCCGACCAGCCAGATCACCACCTCCGAACACCACTCTGGTGGGCTGCTAGGTGGGGGCACGAGGAAATCGTGGAATTATTCCTTAGGCGGGACGACGTCAACGCCGACAAGCCAGGTCGGTCCGGCAGTACACCACTCTGGGAGGCCGCCGTGAAGGGGTACGAGCCGGTGGTCAAATTACTACTCGGGCGGGCCGACGTCAACCCTGACAAGCCAGGTGATCATAACGACCGAACATCACTCTGGTGGGCTGCTAGGAACGGACATGAGGGGGTAGTGAAAATACTCCTTGAGCGGGACGACCTTAACCCTGACAAGCCAGATCGGTTCGGCCGTACACCACTCTTGGAAGCTGCCGCGAAGGGGCACGAACCAGTGGTCGAATTGCTACTCGGGCGGGACGACGTCACCCCCGACAAATCAAATCGGTCTGGTCGTACACCACTCTTGGAGGCTGCCGCGAAGGGGCGCGAGCCGGTGGTCAAATTACTACTCGGGCGGGCCGACGTCAACCCAGACAAGCAAGATCTGTCCGGCCGCACACCACTCTTGGAGGCCGCCGCGAAGGGGCGCGAGCCGGTGGTCAAATTGCTACTCAGACGCGACGACGTTACCCCCGACAAACCAGATAAGGACGGGCAAAAGCCACTCACGTCGGCCGCTCATAATGGGCATGAGGGAGTTGTGAGACTGCTACTTGAACGGGAAGAGGTCGGCCACCACAAGGCAAATATGGACGACAAAGCATCAAGGGTGCTAGTAGAAATTGCCACCCAGGAGTTGTAGTTCTACTACGTCTCCAATACCTGTCGCCCTCCCTACCACCCTCGAATACCCTACTAATTACCTATATACCATTTCCGCAATAACCGCAATGGCTCCATAAACGTGTTTATCGCTACCGCTACCTCGCCCCTCTCACCCTTGTCCCTTTCACCCAACCTGCTGTCCGGGCCTTCTCATGAATTTAAGCCACGACTTTGAGCCTCTATTTATAGTCTAGAGCCTGGTGTTATAGGACAGTTATTCCTATTGTACTTAACTTAGATAAAACTACAGTAGCTTGAGCTTTCATCATATTTGCTCTCTTTTTTTTTTTTTTGGTTGTTCATTTACCCTCCCTGCCACCTCTTGTCCCCCACGCTCCCTCTCTAGTGTGTGAACGCGACTGTTGTTTAGATATAAGGAAAAAAAATATACAGTGCCTCTGCCCGCGCAAAGCGACATTTGAGCCGGCTGTTCGGTAAGGCACGATGGCGATCGGTTCCCACCATGGATGCGTCTTTAATGAAGATCTTGCTTGTTATGTCCGGAACACCCTCCAAGATTGAGCTCAAAGATAAAGTTAGAAAGCCATCCGCACTTTTTAGCCTTGATCATCAAGGAATACCGTATCAATAGCCTAAGGAGTCTTTTAACAGTGGAATTAGCTCAAATTTTACATACACCGTATGGACCCCAAAGACATGCTCTATAGATACAGCCAGACCCTTCAGCATCCTCTCAGATGGCACTCGCCTGCATAGCATGAAATTCTGGAGAGCAGTGCCGCCCGCGCTGGTATACCCCCTCTAATCAGCCCGCACTCAATCTGACCAGGATACACTCCCGAAGTCGAATTTCTGAACAGAGTTCAACAGTTGATACCGTATTCTCTGCTGCTTTTGTCCTAAGTGCATGGCTTAACCGATTGGTATCCATAGCAACTACCGTATTTACCCGCTAATAGATCCACTACCGTATTGTTGATCTCAGCAACCAGAAACAAAACACCCCAAGAAGAGAATAGTGCTTTCCAGAGGCGGTATAACTTGGGGGAGCTGAACTTGGTAGCTATCGTTAACTGGTATTCCCAATTCTGCTAACCTGCTTTTCTAAGGCTATTGTGGCATAGTTTGGTGATTCAACCTGCGTATGAGCACGCCAGCCAAGTACCCGATCGATGATAGTCGATCCAGCGGGAAAATGCGGTAGGTGAATACGAAGAGAGTTTTACATGCCTGGTACCGGTATTCCACCTAATTTGGAAAAGGTACTCGAAGCGGGCAACCCTAGTGCACACTATCGATTTACGAGGTGAGATATATCCCATCCTCCCCGGATCTCCTTTTGCCTACTACAACTTTATTTCCTCCTTGGGCATTTTGCTCATGCTCAAGTTGGGTGTTAGGAGCAAATATGATCTCCCCGACCAGGTATGAAAACCTTGTCTTGCCTTAAGACGGTTGTGTGTGTTCAATAATACTGTATGTTACTGTACGTTTACAATGATCACCCGATAGAGTACAGTAAATTACAGCGCTAAGGCACGATATCGGGAAAGGTATCTCGAGCCATAAAGGTCGATGCCGGGTTACGGTGTTTTTCCCTGCAGCAGTTCATGTTGCGTGATGCGCTGATAAATCTAGTCACCTCCGAAGAACTAGATTATGACTAACTTCCAGAGATTGGAGGATGGCTGCGCAGGGAACTTAATTATGAGGCTCTGGCACCATATACCTAAGGAGGATTACATCCGGGAGAGCAGGTTGCCCGCGATAAGGGGGCTAATTATGTATCTAAAACTCGAATCTAGGTTCATCCCCAGATGCTATGTCATGTGACCCTCCCCCCCGAAAACACCATCCTTGCGATCAAAGGGGTTTTTTTCACCACCCGAGCTAATAGCTTCTAAGTTAGTGGGCTCACGGCAAGTACTGAAATGCATGATATTGAATGGTAACGTATGCTGTGTGAAATTGCTGCCCAGTATCATACGGTAACTTCCCGCACCTTACTAAGCGAATGTTCGTATATGATTTCTTGCTCCTCTCAAATATGGTTGCTTTCTTTTCTTCTTAATTGTTTCTTCCAGCTCTTTATGTTTTCCATACTCGTTACTGGTTGAAGCCTAATATGCGTTCTTTCATTGTTCCTATTGTTCCTCTCAGGTTACTTCTTTGATAGTCTTTGTTTTTCCTTGTGGAGGGATCGCGGTGGTAATGGCTGGACTCAACCACCGTACTATATAGCTGAGCTATCTCTTTCTTATTATTCAATTGATAAGCATTGTCACAATAAGAGATCTTGACTACTTTCTATTGTCACTTCTTCGTCCGAGTTTCGATCGCATATTACAACAGCGATTCCCAAACTTAAACGAGTGACGACCTATGATGGCATTCTGAAGAAACAGATGAAATAATGGTCACCTACCTGCTTGCAGACAATAGGTGTCAATTCTAGAATTTCGTATGAACAAACCAAAGTAGAATTCGGTTTTTTTTCTCTACATACTGTACTACTATAATCGTAGCCCAGTTTATTTTCTAGATAGTGCATATTTGGGTGTTGTTGGGAATCTGTTTTGCTTCCCTAGTTAGAACTCTTCAAAATAGGCTACGTTCGGTAGAGAGTCTTGCGGTCCTTATTCTTTCTGTGCTGCCAGCAGCGTCCTATATATACACAAAACTCTCTTCCTAGAAACACACTTCTTCGCCATCACCCAACTCTGTTCTTCCATCACCGTCTCTTGCTTTCCAAACCACACCCTCAACTTTCCTACAGATTTCGTCCGTTAATCCCTTCACTCGTTTCAACTACTTACAACCCTTTTCCTGAACGCTGCTTTCCAAACTTTCCTGATATGTTCTCCTGTTTTGCTATCGTCAAAGTGTGACAGTCGTTTGTTCCACCTTCTTGCTAACACTAGCTCCAAACCTTTAGTACCCCTAGTCTGATTCGTGAATCTTCCCGAAACATCTCCGATGCACCTAACGGTTTGCTCATACACGCCGTTGCTTCAACTTCCATACTTCCCAACACTCGCCAAACAAAAACTCTCCTTATCCCCTTCCGGTGTTCTAACATTGTCGCAGATATGGAACCTTCGTGAATATTTTAACAAGAACAGCGCTGAACTTTGGATCCTAAATCACCAAAGGGCCAAATGGGAGACTATTCATCAGGATATTTAGGAACCCTCCAAATTATTGCTTTGGCTAGTTAGCCCTAGAAATGGAACCTGGGTTTGACGAACTCCACTGTAGTTACAAAGATGCGGTAGATAATGGTGAATGTAGTGGCGTTGATGTGCTTGGCGGTCATAATGTAAATCAAAAAGTAGGATCTCTATCTTTACAGAACCCTGCGCAGGGTGGGGGGAAGGGCTTTCCAGTCTGTGCCGGCAACATAAAGAGCTCGGCGATTACTACTTTGGGTTTGAACATATGTAGGGTTTTCGACAAATTGACTCATAGGGTCTGATGTGCTTAAATACCTCACTGCCACAGTCAGTCACAGGGGACAAAGGTTCAGCCCAATGGTTTCGCGTGGGGGATAGTTATGACGCCACGACTTCAGATGAATAGGCCAGGCTGAGAAAATTCGGGCTTGAGGTGACTCTTCTGCAGAGCGGCGCTTGAATTCCCCTGAGCTTTGCCACTAGCTGGCGTCGGAGAGGCCCCTAGACCCCAACGACGACAATACCGGTATTCCTTCAATAGGGACATTACCAGCCTATTGCCGAGAGCTTGTTGGAGTGGATAGGAAGGCCTTTTATCTCTCATTGATCTGCTATCCCCCACCAGCACCAGTACTCCCACTCTCATCCTGAGCTTTTTGGGTCAGCTCACACGAAAATTACAGAGACTTGCTTAAGTTATCAAAGCTCACTCAACCATTCTGTCTCCCAATCTCCAACGCGCACCCTTTCTCGCCCCCAACGTCAGCTTATTTCGACCTCCAACATACATCTCTTCTCGCATATCCTCCCCGCACTGTGAATCCACTCAAAAAGTGACCTTTCAGATTGCACAAAATTGCTCCAATAACCACATCCGTTAAAATACTCTCAGAAGCACAGAAACCTATATTTCCCGTATTGATTTTGGTAGTCTTTCCCTGTTCAATGGTTTTTTTACACTGCGCATTATCCTTGAGATTATGGGGATTGTAGCTGATTTGATAGAGGTGGAAGGTTGTGATATCAACTAAATAGACTATGGGTGGAACGCCTCTCGCGTGGGCTACTGGGGGTGGGCACGAGGAGGTGGTAAAAATGCTACTGGGGCGGGACGACGTCGACCCCGACAAGCCAGATTGGTCCGGTCATACACCACTTGGGGAGGCTGCTAGGGGGGGATATGAGGAAATCGTAAAATTACTCCTTGGGCGGAAGGACGTCGACCCCAACGGGCCAGGCCAGTCCAGCAGAACACCACTCTCGTGGGCTGCTTTCAATGGGCACGAGGGAACAGTTAAATTACTTCTCGGACATGACGACATCAACCCTGACAAACAAGATAGTCACGACCGAACATCGTTCTGGTGGGCTGCTTTTTCTGGGCACCAGGGGGTGGTGAAATTACTGCTTGGGCGGAACGACGTCGACCCCGACAAGCCAGATCGGTCCGGCCGTACACCACTCTTGGAGGCTACCGCGAGGGGGTACCAGGGGCTGGTGAAATTAATGCTTGGGCGGAACGACGTCGACCCCGACAAACCAGATTGGTCCGGCCATACACCACTTGGGGAGGCTGCTAGGGGGGGATATGAGGAAATCGTAAAATTGCTCCTTGGGCGGAAAGACGTCGACCCCAACGGGCAAGACCGGTACGGCAGGACACCTCTCTTGTGGGCTGCTTACTATGGGCGCGAGGGAATAGTTAAATTACTTCTCGGACATGACGACATCAACCCCGACAAACCGGATAGACACGACCGAACACCACTCTGGTGGGCTGCTTTTTCTGGTCGCGAAGGACCGGTGAAATTACTCCTCGGGCGGAACGACGTCAACCCCAACAAGCCAGATCGCATTGGCCGTATCCCACTCTGGGAGACTGCTATGCGGGGGCACGAGGGGATCGTGAAATTATTCCTTAGGCGGGACGACGTCAACGCCAACAAGCCAGGTCGGTCCGGCAGTACACCACTCTGGGAGGCTGCCAGGGAGGGGAATGAGGAAATCGTGAAATTATTCCTTAAGCGGGGAGATGTCAACCCCAACAAGCCAGGTGATAATGACGACCGAACACCACTCTGGTGGGCTGCTAGGAACGGGCACGAGGGAGCGGTGAAACTACTCCTTGAGCGGGGCGACCTCAACCCCGACAAGCCAGATCGGTTTGGCCGTACACCACTCTGGGGGGCTGCTAAAGAGGGGCACAAGGGAGTGGTGAAACTACTCCTTGGGCGGAACGACGTCAATCCCGACAAGCCAGATTGGGCTAGCCATACACCACTATGGGGCGCTGCTAGGGAGGGGCACAAGGAAATCGTGGGATTACTCCTTAGGCGGAACGATGTAAACTCCGACAAGCCAGATCACCACCACCGAACACCGCTCTGGTGGGCTGCTAGGCGGGGGCACGTGGAAACCGTGAAATTATTCCTTAGGCGGGACGACGTCAACGCCGACAAGCCAGGTCGGTCCGGCAGTACACCACTCTGGGAGGCTGCTAGGGAGGGGAATGAGGAAATCGTGAAATTATTCCTTAAGCGGGGAGATGTCAACCCCAACAAACCAGGTGATAATAACGACCGGACACCACTCTGGTGGGCTGCTAGGAACGGGCACGAGGGAGCGGTGAAACTACTCCTTGAGCGGGGCGACCTCAACCCTGACAAGCCAGATCTGTTCGGCCGTACACCACTCTTGGAGGCTGCCACGAAGGGGCACGAGCCGGTGGTCAAATTGCTACTCGGGCGGGACGACGTCACCCCCGACAAATCAGATCGGTCTGGCCGCACACCACTCTTGGAGGCTGCCGCGAAGGGGCGCGAGCAGGTGGTCAAACTACTCCTTGAGCGGAACGACCTCAATCCCGACAAGCCGGATCGGTTTGGCCGCACACCACTCTTGGATGCTGCCTCCAAGGGGCGCGAGCCGGTGGTCAAATTGCTACTCGGGCGGGACGACGTTACCCCCAACAAACCAGATAAGGAAGGGTAAAGACCACTCACGTCGGCCGCTCATAATGGGCATGAGGGAGTTGTGAGACTGCTACTTGAACAGGAAGAAGTCGGCCCTAACAAGGCAAATATGGACCACAAAACATCAAGGGTGCTGCCCGAAATTCCCACCTAGGAGTTGTAGTTCTACTACGTCTCCAATACCTGCCACCAACTGAACAGCCTAAGCCTGGGGCACCGCCACCCGCCCTGCCACCCTCAAATACCCTACTGATTACCTACATACCATTTCCGTAATAACCGCAATGGCTCCATCAACGTGTTTACCGCTACCACTACCTCACCCCTCTCACCCTTGTC
>Ga0307509_10003906_pt1 | contig 22031 bp, 18 predicted proteins | sample 10_EM_MG_FD_202245 | JGI IMG/M metagenome (GOLD analysis project Ga0307509, IMG submission 202245) | Populus trichocarpa ectomycorrhiza microbial communities from riparian zone in the Pacific Northwest, United States - 10_EM | ecosystem: Host-associated > Plants > Roots > Unclassified | place... | reverse complement strand
GCACCAGTGGAAGCGAGAGGGGTAGACGACATCAGGACAAGGCCAACAGGCCAGGCCGGAGCACAGAGAGGAGGGGAAGAGAGAAAGTGCAGTCAAACTACCAGTTTGACTTTACAAGAATAAAAAATCCTCTCAGCAAAGGTGAAATATATATTTCACTTGAAAAATGAAGCCCAAGTGAAAAGCCAAAATAGATGTATCGTGATGAAATAAAGACCAAACCCTGAGGTTTATGTTGGCCGAATGCGGTAAGTATTTTAAGCGAGAGGTAAATAGAGGGCGCGGAGCGTGGCGTGATTGTCTTCTTATAAGATTCTAATTGATATAAATTAATCTAAAGTTTTTCTTCTGTCTTTCTATTTTTATTATGATACCAACAATATAATCTAAAATAACACTCAATAGATCAATTATCAGCACCCAAGTTTATGTGTCTTAGTTATATTATTGATGGTTTTGGATTGTCATTTCATTGAGGGTAGTATTTATTCAAATTTTCACTCTAATTCTAACAGTTTTTATATTCCTTCTAGAATCTCATAAATCCTGTAAACCTCTACCATATTTTTATACATAATATGATACATGATAATTAAATATCTAATAGTCATTTTTATTATTTTATTTACATGTTATTGGGTTCCTTGGTAATACTTTAAAGATGGGGTAGAGGTTGGCTTTGGTTGCTATGCAGAGGTGCGAAGACTTTCCGGACAGGGCTGTACATGTATTGCCTGGGCACTACATAGTGCCGTGCCGGGCACATCGATTTGAAAGGTTGTGCCATGGCACAAACTCTGGCGACTTAGTGCCAACAACGCTAACTATCAATCGTTGGTGCGCGGTTAATCTTGTCTATGCACTTATATAATAGCTTAGCGTCCTTCCAAGCCGTAAGAACATTGGCATGGTGACTTCACGTTTTGCTCCCTTCGTTTCCGGGCCCCACTGAAATCAACGTTTGGAGAAGAAGAAATCACCCTCTCACAAAAAACAGACCGCAATCATGAGCACCGAGAACAGCTCCATTGTTACTGCGGTACAGATTCTTGGAAAAGATACTATTAAGGTCGGCTACGACCTTACGGATACTATCACTGCCGATATTCTACAGAACTTGACTTCGTCAACCTATGTCCTCATAACCGACACAAATCTCGCACCCCTCTATCTCCCCGCTTTCGAATCCTCTTTCAATAGAAATGCAGCCAAGTACTCCCCTGAAGCCCGCCTCCTCTCATACATCATCCCACCAGGCGAATACTCAAAGTCTCGCTCTACAAAAGCCGAAGTGGAAGACTGGATGCTCTCCGAGAAATGCACCCGTGATACGGTAGTCATTGCACTTGGAGGGGGCGTCATTGGGGATATGATCGGATATGTGGCTGCAACATTCATGCGTGGGGTTAGATTCATACAAGTGCCAACTACACTGTTGGCTATGGTGGATTCTTCCATTGGCGGGAAGATGGCCATTGATTCGCCGCATGGGAAGAATTTGATCGGAGCTTTTTGGCAGCCAGAGAGGATTTTTATTGATATGAAGTTTTTGGAGACTTTACCGCAGAGGGAATTTATTAATGGGATGGCGGAGGTCGTTAAGGTGAGTTTGGATTGGGATAGGTGGGGATGCAGAGGGAGGGTGGTGCTAATGGGGTAGTAATAGACAGCTGCTATTTGGGATGAGGCCGAGTTTGCTAGATTGGAGCAGAATGCCGAGTTGATACTTGAGACGGTCAGAACTAAGAGCGCAGAGAATGGTATGCTGCCTTCCAGTCGTAGCTTCGGTTGGCTTCGCTAATAGTTACTAGGCAAAGCTCAGATCGGAAATGTTCAGAACGTGTTCAAAGATGTCATTCTGGGCTCCGTGCGCGTCAAGGCACATGTGGTATCAGCTGACGAGCGTGAGGGAGGGCTACGAAACTTACTCAACTTCGGTCACTCAATTGGGCATGCTATTGAAGCTATCCTATTCCCACAAATGCTTCACGGAGAGTGTGTAGCAATCGGGATGATCAAGGAGGCTGAGCTCGCTCGACACCTTGGCGTTTGCAAACCTGGTGCTGTCGCGAGACTATCTAAGTGCTTGACCAGCTATGGCCTTCCGACCTCTCTCGAAGACAAGCGTGTTAAGAAGCTTACTGCCGGGAAGCTCTGCGAGGTCGAGAGAATGCTCTCAATTATGGGTGTTGACAAGAAGAACGACGGACGTAAGAAGAAAGTAGTCCTGCTTGCCGCAATTGGTAGAACGTACGAGAAGAAGGCGTCTGTCGTCAGTGACGACTCAATTCGGGTTATTCTCTCGCCAAGTGTTATCGTTCATTCACAGAGATCTGGTGTCCCAAAACTGGGGGTCACTCCTCCGGGATCGAAATCTATCTCTAATCGTGCCCTTGTCCTAGCGGCGTTAGGTTCCGGAACTTGCCGTGTCAAGAATCTTCTCCACTCTGATGATACTGAGCACATGCTTACCGCCCTTCACAAGTTGGGTGGGATTCAATATTCTTGGGAAGAGGACGGTGATGTTCTCGTTTTGAATGGGAACGGCGGCAGGCTTCGTGCTTGTGGGGACGAGCTATATCTCGGCAATGCTGGAACCGCTGCCCGTTTTCTAACCTCCGTCGCTGCTCTAGTGTCTCCCTCGGGTGAGAATAATTCTACCATTCTCACAGGGAACGCCCGCATGAAGCAGCGGCCAATTGGATCTCTTGTCGATGCTCTTCGCTCGAACGGAAGTGCTGTCGAATATCTCGAGAGCCAAGGCAGTCTTCCAGTCCGTGTCCCTTCAACATCGGGACTTACTGGGGGAAGAATTGAACTCGAAGCGAAGGTATCCTCTCAGTATGTGTCATCGATCTTGATGTGCGCACCATATGCCCGTGAGCCGGTTACTTTGTCGCTTGTCGGCGGAAAGCCAATTTCTCAGCTCTATATTGATATGACTATCGCCATGATGTCTTCTTTCGGGATTGAAGTCACAAAGTCGACTACCGAGGAGTATACTTATCACATACCTCAAGGATCTTACAAGAACCCAGCAGAGTATGTCGTTGAGAGTGACGCTAGTTCTGCTACTTATCCCCTTGCTATTGCGGCTATCACTGGGAATACCGTTACTGTGCCAAACATTGGTAAGAAATCTCTTCAGGGGGATGCTCGCTTTGCCGTGGATGTTCTTAGACCGATGGGATGCACTGTTGAGCAGTCGGACTATTCAACCACCGTTCAAGGTCCACCAAGGGGCCAATTGAAGCCGCTACCACATGTTGACATGGAGCCTATGACTGATGCTTTCTTGACTGCATCGGTTCTCGCGGCTGTCGCCAACGGCCCGAAGAGGACTTCTATCACCGGTATTGCCAACCAACGTGTGAAAGAATGCAACCGGATCGCCGCCATGGTCCACGAACTTGGGAAATTCGGTGTCACCGCCGGTGAGCTGGAAGATGGTATCTGGATCCAAGGAATAGACTACAACGCGCTAGAAATCCCTGAAGGCGGGGTTCACTGTTATGATGACCATCGGGTCGCTATGAGTTTTTCAATCCTTGCTCTCATTGCACCGAATCCGGTCATTCTTCAAGAACGAAAATGCGTTGAGAAGACATGGCCCGGTTGGTGGGATGTGCTGGCTACCTCCTTCAACGCTCACCTAAGCGGTGCTGAGCTTCTGGAAAAATCGCAAGTTAGGGAGGCGTTAGTGAAGAAAGGCTCTCATCGCACTATCGTCATTATCGGCATGAGAGGTGCTGGTAAGACAACAATGGGCATTCGGGCTGCTAAGATCTTGAACCGGCCGCTCCAGGATTTGGATACCGTGCTTGAGGCGGAGCAGAAGACCACAATACCAGAAATCATCAAAGAACATGGCTGGGATGGATTTCGGAAGCTGGAGTTGGAGCTTCTACAGAGGCACCTTAATGCTCACCCTAACAATTATATTTTCGCCTGTGGAGGGGGTATAGTGGAGACGCCCCTGGCAAGGGATCTCCTGAAGCAGTACTGTTCTGCCGGGGGAATTGTCGTCCACGTGCATCGTAATATCGAAAGAGTTATGGAGTTCCTTGCTATCGACAAGACTAGACCTGCATACGTGGAGGATATGGTTGGAGTTTGGAATCGTCGCAAACCTTGGTATACTGAATGCAGCAATTACCAGTACTACAGCCCGATTGTATCCGAGGGTGATCTGGCTATTGCGCAGGCAGACTTTTCCAGATTCCTCACAATTGTTACCGGCGACTCAGTTTACCACGAGAAGCTTCGTAAGAAGACGAGATCTTTCTTTGTCTCGTTGACATATCCTAACTTGGAAGAGGCGGCGGACGCCATCAATGCTGTCACTATCGGCTCGGATGCGGTTGAGGTGAGGATAGACTTGCTAATTGATCCCACGGATCCGGATGGGGTCGCAACCCCGGCATTTATATCGGAACAACTTGCTGTCCTAAGGGGCAAAACTCAACTCCCAGTTGTTTTCACGATCCGAACTAAGAGCCAAGGCGGAAAGTTCCCCGACAAAGACCATGCACGTGCTTTGGAGCTCTACCTGACTGCGCTCAGGATGGGATTGGAGTATATCGACCTTGAGGTTACCTGGCCTGTTGCACTACTTGAGAAGGTTACTTCAGGCAAGGGATATAGTAAGATTATCGCCTCACATCACGATCTTGGTGGAAATCTCCGCTGGAGTAACGCGTCTTGGATTTCTAAGTTCAACACTACTCTCAAATACGGCGATGTGATCAAGCTCATCGGCCAGGCAAAGCGCGTACAGGACAACTACGACTTGGAGAACTTTAGGAAATATGCCGCTACTCACGAAACCCGCATGATAGCGCTAAACATGGGCGAAAAGGGCAAGCTCAGTAGAATCCTGAACACATTCTTGACTCCCGTGACCCACCCGGCGCTCCCATTCAAGGCAGCACCAGGCCAATTGTCGATAGCAGAGATCCACCAAGCTCTCTCCCTAATGGGCATACTCGAGGCAAAGAAGTTTTACATTTTCGGCACACCAATCTCCCACTCCCGTAGCCCAGCGCTACATAACACCCTATTTCAGTCCCTTGGTCTGCCACACACCTACCACCTCTTCGAATCCACTGACGTCTCCGCCACTAAGAAGATTTTGAACAGCGAGGACTTTGGAGGGGCATCCGTCACGATCCCGCATAAAGTCTCTATAATCCCCCTCCTATCCTCTATCTCCGCTCATGCTCTGGCAATTGGCGCAGTAAACACTGTGATCCCAGTCACTGCTGAAGACGGAACACGCAGGCTTACGGGGGACAACTTTGACTGGTGCGGTATCCAGAGCTCTCTTCGTATCGGTGGCGTCACTGAACCAGAGAGCCCCTCCACAGCAGCGGCATTAGTAATCGGTGCCGGGGGAACCTCCAGAGCAGCTGTCCATGCGCTGCACATGATGGGCTATGGCAGGATATACGTCGTCAACCGTACCCCTGAAAATCTCAAATCGCTTGTACAGGCGTTCCCGAAAGACTACAACCTCGTGGCTATAAATTCCCTCGCCGAGGCTAAGAGCGTGGAAGTCAAACCAACCACTGCAGTTTCTACGGTCCCAGCGGACAAACCTGTTGACGATGTGCTCAAGGCTATACTCCAAGAGTTGCTCGCCGGAGGAACGCGCATGAAGGTTCTAACGGAGATGGCCTATAAGCCGAGGGTTACTGAGGTTATGACCTTGGCGGAGGAAGCGGGATGGAAGGTTGTTCCTGGGCTGGAGGCCTTGGTTGGGCAAGGGGTTGGGCAGTTCGAGGTTTGTGTTCCTTTCCTGGCCGGTTTGGGCTGTGGCTAATAATCGGTAGGTTTTCACTGGAGGGATTGTGCCGGATTACGGGGTTGCGAGGGCAGCGGTTCTTGGGGGGTGAGTGACGTTGATTCCGGAAATGTGGGCTGTATCACATTTCTAGGTATGGAGTTCGATGGGATACGAATTTCGTTATCTATGGAAATTGGGGTGTGGGGATGATCGTGAGATTGTGTTGGCAAATTAAAGCGATATGTGAGAACTTGTCCGGCGCCGCGAAAGCAATGTCCCAGGTTCTGGAGAGCATCTACAAGCATATACTAACTATAACCACAAACGCTCGTGAACACACCTCCCAAAACACCACAGCCGATCTAACGGTAACCCATTTGGTACAAAGAAGTTGGACCCATCCCTTTGCCCCCATTCGACTATCCCCACTTCCAATGTTCCACAACTACTAAGCCTCCTTATCCGCCCTCACCTCACTACCTCCCCCTACCACTAACTTCGTATGTCAAGCCACAGAAATATGTCCCCACCCTACTTGCGCAGTACCCACGCCCAGGATTTCCCCACTTAACAGAATCCCCAGCGCCAAGCACTAGCAAGACGAGTGAGAGATTGTGACCATCACGACACCCCAATAGGGCAAGCTAGCACCTGCTCGGGTAACCAGGGTAAAGAGGGGCTCCCAAGTTGGCCTCTCCCTGCGTACTGCTGATTTTTTCTCGTTTCTTTTGATGCGTTGAGATATGGAGGTAACCGCCCCCAGAAAGGCCATGGCTTCTTCGTCCAAGCGTGTCATGAGTTATGCATTGCCGACATGGGGGCCAATCAAACTACAACTAGCAGAGAACACACCCTAGGAAAAAGATGGGGGGTGGTGAGCCAGGGAACCGACAGAGGGGAAAAACTGTGGGGCTGCCGGATCCTTCCTCGTGCCGGTCACGGTGCCTCCCGCCAGCAGCCCTTGCACTCTCTAGGGAGGATGCGGGAGGGTGTCCGAGTATTAGGCACATCCCGAAAGTGTCAGGTATTATACGATACGAGTTGTGGGGTCTGATCTAAGGGTTGTTTCCCGCAGTAACTTGAGCGACGGCACTTTCTGGATCCAGAGGGAAGGGGAAGGGGGAGGGGCAGGATGGATGGATGAACCCCCCGCCCACCATCATAATATTATAAACCTCCCACATAGCTCAAAATCTACCACGCTATTCGCCCCTGCCCTTCTCTGCAAAGCACTAATCCTTCCATCACCATCTTCAGTATTAAATTAACATCCGCACTAACGCTATCATCACCGGAAGGATTCCAACGCCATCCGACTCTTGCCTTGAATGTACTGTCTATATTATTTTTGGCATTCAGCTGCCGCAGGATGGGATCGCTGTACTTTTTATGCCCTGTTGACACTGTTTGACCGTGGGATGGGCCATGGATGCGGTTATTGTGTGGCGTGTCTTTTGTTATCTTCACTTTCTTCATCACAATTTAGTGCGCTTTATTGAATCGCACTCACTATTATTAAATTGTCGGGGGCGGGGCTCATAGGATATCACTCGCGCCAAACTTGGCTTGGTATCGGGAGAATCTTCCCCATTTGCCTCTAGCCGAACCGTCCATCTCGGACGCGAAATATCCCTAGTTTGAATCGCTGTTTCTGGTCTAGAACCCTCTGGTAAAAAAATAATCTTTAGCGGATTACAGTTAAGCTAGGAGCGAGACAATATTTCTTGCTGATTGAGAATTATCATTGTGCTCATCGTTGTGTTTCTCGTCGTTTGGAGGTTATCTGGGCAGGTTTTGACGATACAATCGCGACAGCTATCTAAAACGGCCCTAAATTAACAAAAAAACAAAAACCTTGCCATAGTATGATATAGCGAAAAAAATACCAATACTACGCAGTTCCCCGCCCAGAATTTTCTTAGAGCTAATATACAATACACCCAACATATGAGCACGATTGCTATTGGAATTACGCACTAATGAAAACTGGAGAACAAAACGGATTTGACTCGAGCTACCCTCGCAACCCCCTAATCAAAACATCAAAGCTCCCACTTCCAACACCAGACAACTTCCCAAGCACAATCCTCGAGCTGGGACTAGTGAGATTGTCGAAATCGCCATCTCTTACGGCTTCGGTGAGGAAATTGCATGTTGTCTCAAAGCTCATCTTCAGAAATGGGGACACACTGGTCTTCAGGCCTTGACGGTTGAAGGGGGTGAAGCCACCGCCGCGGGTCATGATATCGGCGATGAGGCTTAGGTGGCGGATGTCGACGGAGATACCGTGACTACTCACGACGGAATGATTAGTGTTGATGAACAAGAAGGGGGAGAGAGGTGCGGGAGAGGATAATTACCCTCCGAAAACGGCGTTCATCTCTTTAATTATGTTGGCTCTAGCCGCTTCAACACCATAAACGCGGAGGAAGGCCGCGATGTCGTTGGTTTCCAAGGTGTCCGGATCGATCGATTCCTGCTCATTCCAGAAGGCGTTGAGATTGACGCCCTGCACGGCTAATTTACGCTAGAAATCTGTTAGACGCAATGATATACAGTAGCTGGGGAGATCGAAAGATAACTTGCCCTTCCGGCAGCCTGTTCTTCCTTCGTCATATCTGATGCCGGGACCTTTGCCACCGACCCGATGCCACTAAGTTCGTGAATTACCGTTTCCCGACAGATTTTCTCGACAATAGGTAACATGAGCACCTTTGGCGCCTCAACCGGATACTGCAGTTTCACCTCACACCACTGGCCACCCTCCTTGTCGAATTCGAATCTCTTGATATTGTCAGAGATCCAGTCGTGGGAGACGGTAGCCTTCCTACTTCCCTTGGTCTTGTTGTTATCGTCTTGCACACTTTCATCGGCACCTATTCCTTGGTCTGCCTGGTCTTCGTTTTCGTTCTCGCTATCAGACGCTTGCGCGCGACGGGAGATTTCCTCTTCGTCATCGTCTGGGTTGTCATAGCTGACAGCTTCGGCTTTCCGACTTCGTTGTCTGGCGTTGGTGGCGTCGTCGTCGCCCTCATCGTCACTGTCAGCATCCCCGTCCTCGGCATCGGCTGCAGCAGCTCGCGCATTTCTTGGTACTTCAATTGTGCCAGCGCTCTCGCCGATGTTGGGCATTGCGTCCTCTTTTCCGATGCGCTCTTTGCTCTTTGTTTTCTTGAGGTTTAGGACCTTATTGATCGCGCGCTCGAGTTGGGCAAGGAAGCCCTTTTTGAGGACGTTAAGAACATGGTGTTTAGTGATGGAGTATTCCTCCTCGTAATCTGAAGCCGGGAATAATTCTAATCGGAGAAGGTACTCCTTGGAGGTTTTTGTTAAGTTTTCTATTACTGAGACGTTATCAATGACCTCGGACAACAGCAGTTTACTGCACCGCTTGGCGAAAATCTCCGCGTCACGATCTGAGATATCTGGTCGGAGAGCCAAGGTCATGGTGGGAGTTGCGATGGTAGCGCTAGCTGTCATGACGATTTCTCTTAGACGAGGAATACCTAATGTGACGTTCTTGGTAGCGTGGCCGGCTAAATGGAATGTATTGAGAGTCATTTGTGTCGAAGGCTCGCCAATGGATTGCCCAGCAATGATACCAACAGCCTCTCCGGGGTCAATTACGGATCGTAGGTATTTGAGAGCCATCAAATGCCTGAACTCGCTCTTGTCGAGACCTCTTGACATTTGACCACCCACAAGATGCTTGCTGCGCTTCGAGCTAACGATAATTCCATCAGGGTTTTCGGTTAGGTACTAGCAATTGTTAGCTACAGATTTCTGTATCCCGGCCACAGGGGGATGTATAACGAGCCTTCTCTCTTGCCAATGCAAAGTTTTCTGAGACACTCCCAAGGTACCGGCTTGGACTATACTGTGACATTGTAACTTCTGATGCTCCAAGATCACCGGTTCTTTTATATTTCTTCATCGCCTTCTTCATGTGCTCAGACCCCACACCGAGATTGAGCTGCTCGCTAAGCTTCTGTATCCTTGGGCCCAAGTCCTCACTGACGAGGTCATCAGTCAATTTCCGTACGACTGAATCGATGTTCTGCGCCAAGAACTTGAACTGTTTCAGATGTTTTTGTTTGGAAACATCCAACGCGTCCTCACCATAGAGGAACTATACAAGCAAACTAATTAGCTAGGCAGTGGGAAGAAGTGGGAGAACATACCTGGACCAGCGATCCATCGCTGTCTCTCACAGTATTGTCGTATTGGACCTGAATACCCTCCATGCCCTTGATTAAACATCTCTGCAAGTACCCCGATCTGCTCGTCTTGACCGCAGTATCAATCAACCCCTCTCTTCCAGCCATACAATGGAAATAATATTCCTGAGGTCTAATACCAGTTAAAAAGCGATCGGTAACATATCCTCCGGCTCTAACATCCGTTTCAAAAGACTTGAAGCAAGGCAAAGTCTTTCCGGAAACCATTACCGGAACCCTCCGACCCTCGAGGACCTGCTGCCCGAGTAAGCAAGAAATCTGACTTGCATTAACGTCGGAACCCTTTGCGCCAGAAACCGTCATTGCTTGGAAATTGTTCCTCGGAAAATGCTTTTGTAAGCCAGATGGGAGGCATTGCCCAATAACCTGCGACGTAAAGTTCTTAGTTTGCGCGTTGGCCTTTAGGTCCAATGTCCGCGACTTATTCTCATCCCTCAAGACCTCTTCCAGTCTCGCAGCAAGCTCTACCGAGTTAACGTTGTCTTTTTCTAATCCAACATATTCTGCGCTTAGATCTTTTCCAACCCTCCTAGATCCCTTGAGGACACCGTAACGCCTAGCATCTCCTTCGGGAGTGAGCAAAAGGTCGTCCATTCCGCACGTATGCGCCCTCATGTGTAAGAATTTCGTCAATAGCCTTCCCATAATACTCAACATACTTCCGGCAACCGTGGAGCCGTATATCTCGTAGAGGGAGTGTATTAACCCAAACTCACTAGGGCCCAGTTGGTTCTTGTCCAGAATACCCGACACGAAATACCCATCATGAAATACGACCTGCCCCTCCTCACAGCCGGGATACCAACTGTCGCCGGGGGTCTTCGATTTTGAGTAGAGTGTCAGCCCGTGGAAATACCTCGGCTTTATATTCTCTAGAATGGTTGTGATGATTTGCTTTCCAGTCCATAGTCGTTTTGGTTTCATTATCGAGGGTGGTAGTGTGATAATCCTGTTACTCCTGCCCTTAAACAAAGTGTTGCTCTCCGGTAACAGACACGAGTAGAGCAGTTGCTGGTACTCGCCCCTCGTAAACATCGTATCCCGGTTGGTGAGCCAAACACCCATTACTAAGTGATCCTGAATCAAACCACGAAGCGGCTTGCCGGAGGTTGGAACAAGGTATTGCGAATCCGTGTTAGCAATTTCCTTTGCCTCAGCTCTAGCAACCTCGTTTTGAGGAAGATGCATGTTCATCTCATCACCATCAAAATCTGCATTATAGGTATTACAGTTGGCGTAGTGCATACGGATCGTACGTTCCTTGGGAAGAACCTTCACAATATGTCCCATAATAGAGGGTTTATGTAGCGTGGGTTGCCGGTTCATCAACACAACGTCCCCATCGAGCAAATGCCTGTGAACCTTCTTGGACTTTGAGTCACTCAGGGAAAGCGCGTCTGGAGTCAAGAGTGTTTTAGAAAGATGGATTCTCTTCTGGCGTGCATTTGGAACTTGATCTCTAGGAAGCTTCTGAAGAGAACCATTTTCCATCTCAATTGCCACTGCCCCCGGCCACTTGTCAGGCCCATTAACCACAAGTCGCATCAACCATTGGTGGTTGATTTCTGTCACTGGCTCAGGGTACGTAAGCTTGCTTGCGAACACCGGTGGCACACCAATCTCTCTTGTCTCAATATTCGGATCGGGAGATATAACTGATCGGGCGGCAAAATTTACACGCTTTCCCATCATGTTCATCCGGAATAGGCCCTCTTTCTTCTCAAGTTTCTGCTTGATACCTTCCTCCAATGTTCTTAACGCTGCACCAGTCAGCGGGGTTTTCGATGAGTCCAAGAACGAATTCACGTCGTCTTGGAGAGTCACAAATGCTTGCATTAGCCTGCTAATCATAGTGGTTTTCATCTCAACCTCGGTTTCCGGATCGTTGAATTTATCGTTGTAATCACGGATGGCTAGGCACCCCTGTAGAACTTTTACTAGTTGTTTGTTTGTTGCTGACTCGGAGATCTCACCTCCGGCGGCCTGAGGAGGTCTGAACTTGGTGGGTGGAACAGCGATAGCGTGGATGAAGAATATGTTGGGGTTTAGAGGCTTCGGAGTCTTCGAGATAGCTTCTCTCGGTTGGTATAGTAGTTGGAGGATTTCGCCCTCCTTCTCAAAAAGCCTTGAAAGGTTGTTCAGAACCTCCATGCTATGTAGAAGACGGCCAGCAGCACCCTTCCGCTCTTGTGCTTCCTGGATCTTAGCAATATCTTCCTCGCTCTCTCCTTCCTCTTCTCCCTGAACCTCCACAGAGATCCTCTCATTGAGCTCCATCGCATCGGGTCCATGCTTCCTTGTTTTCGACACACCGTTGGGCTTCTTCTGCAATGCAGCCGTGTTGGGTCGTTGCAAGCCGCATTGAGCATTCTGATTTCGCGCTTTTTGGCCAAGCGGTAGTTCGAAGATTTTCGAGTACCCATCTCTTCGGAATCCTGGTGAAATTCTGCGAGAAATTAACAAAGACCAACAAATCCAGCTTGCCCAATGGGAAAACTTGCGCTTGACATCTGTTACACTTTCTTGGAATCTGAAGGGCACCGAGAAACTCTTTAACGATCTTTCTCCGCTCCTCTGCAACTGACATGACCTGCCCCTCATTCAAGCCAGCAGATCGCAAAAGTCTTCGGATGGCCTTCGCCACGAACTTTTCACGTTTTGCATAAAAAGCTTCCATATCAGTGCTTCCAGAGATTTCAGCTTCCTCGTCCCCTTCCACTTTCTTAACCTCAGGGTGGATATCGTCTAATTCCGCAGCCTCAACCAAAAGCCCGTATTGAATAAGCTTAAGTTTGCACTCGAAGCGATTCACCTGTGCCCTGGCTATCCGAAAGTGAAAGCAGTAAAGACACAAAGATCTCAGCATCTTCAACATCTGATCAAAAAACAAAGGATGGTAAACCGGCCCGGGCAATGATATGTGCCCGACATGGCCGGGACAGTACTTGTAATCAAGGTGACATGTCGAACACCTATATATACCGAGCGCATTAGTAAACCCCAATTCAACCTAATTCAATGAAACTAGACACGAGAAACGCGGGAAGATGTACCGCTGCCTGAGTGTATCAGAAGCCCCGAGCGCTGGATCATATAAACCGCCGACTACCGGTACAGGAACTTTTCCGGGAATGACGGTTTCGAAGGTCGCGGGGTTGACGATCTGCTTGACGGAGAGTTTTGTGATATCCTCTTTGCAGAGAAAGGTGAAATCGACCCCTGTGACTTCCGATGCCACGGGATTCGAAATGTTCATTGTGTTTGACAATGCTCAGAAAGCGCAATTGCGGGTGATTGGGGGTGGTTGCCTGACTGGAGTGGGACAGTGTTCATGCTAAATTTTTAAATTTTTTTTGGCCTTTCCTTTCCTTGGATCGTTCGGTTAGGGAGATTACTCAGCTGGAAAATGACAGGCCCTTGGGGTCGATCGCCAAGCGAACTTCTGTTAGACCAATAAGGTCTTGGGGTCTGACAACCGGCGAGAGTTGATTGGATCATAAATTAGCACCCGACATCCCTACTCTAGGAGACAATGATAAACGTAGGAGTTTTGAGACCTAGCCCTCGCGGTTTTACCTAAGTTGAGCTTTAGGGTATAGGGAGTACTCGAGTAGCTATGGGGGGGTGGAAGTGTCCACGGAACAGGCCCATCATTGGGGGGAATCAGAGAGAGGTTTGTGTGAAGGTATTGTCTATGGGTTGTTTACTCGAGTACTACTAAAGTGGCGCTACTTATGCTGTCTCTTGATGCTACGGTCTTACTATCATATCATAAGTGTCCGGGAGGGTGTTTAAGGCACTGAGTAATAGATTAGGGAAATTTCCACTATTTCAGCCACCCGGTAAGAGACGGAAAAGGAAAAGAGGTCTGCTCGCGAGTATCTTGCCCTTAGGGTCAAAATTGTTGCGAGTGGCCTCAACTTCGATATTCATTCTGAAAAATACAAACACCGGTATTGTGGTGGCCCATCGTATCTAGGATATCACCGCTTGGAATTATTACTAATAAGCTCGTATTGTTGTCTCGAAGAGGCCAAGTGGTGTTTCGCACCAATAATGATGCTATTATCTGATAAATTAGGACAGATCTTGTAAAGCTAGTTATTATACTGCGTAGGCAGAGTCAGGTGATACTTCGTATAAAGACTGGTTTACATATTCTGTGACCTAACGCAAGGTTCCCTCTTGACACAAGCATACATCATGGTGCATTTCTTAAATGCGCGACTCCGACAGTGCGAGGGCAAAGTAAGGGGGGGGAAAAAAAAACTGAACCCCGTGGATCTCCAGTGTCTATGATGCATATTACACCCACCTCTCCATCCATGCCACCTAGAATCCCCGAAGAAAATATGGCCCCTACTTCTTCCTCTTAGCTCTCCACGCATCCTCCGAAAAACAACAAACTCCCTTCGAGATGCACCAATTCTTCACATCTTTCGCAGTTACCATTTGGGTGCCGAACCCACCCTCCCTGATCCCCTGGGTATTCAGCCACCCGGCCAGCTCCTCCACGCTGATGGGATCATACATTAAGATAGCGTGATAGAACTTACACCCTTCGCTTCCGGGTTTGGTATCGAGGATTATGCGCGATATCATTTTGCGGAACTGCCTGCGGGAGCGGGAGCGGGAAGGAGACACACTCTTTGACAGTGACTTGGGCGATGAGGGGGACGGAGGATTTTGCTTTCGCTTGCGTTTTCTGCCTTTCGGTTTAGGCGATTGGGGTGATGTGCTTGGTGCAGGTTTGTACGGGCTTTGGGACTTTTGTCGCGCGGCTGTTCTGGGGGCTTTATTTATACCGGGTTGTTTCGCTGTGGATTGGTTGGTAGCAGGCTGATCCCTGGGAGTGGGTGACCGCCCTCGGGCTGGTGGTCTCTGGCTTTTGCTCTCGGTGGGGGCTTGCCTCATGGTTTGCCCGTTTTCCCGGAATCTAGGGACTCCAGAGGCAGTAGTAGTGAAGCATCTTCGGTGGGAAGGATTATTTGGCCCACACGACTGAGCACAGTTGACCTGGCTTGTACTAGTAGACCTTGTTCGGTGGGCAGATGTGTTAGAAGTGGCGACTCCTGTGCCCTTATTGGCCTCCTGTTCGGTATTCCGCTTGTTCTTCGCTAGCCAACACTGCTCCAGCACAGATACCATTCGAGGCCTGGTCTTCAAATCTTTAAATCCGTATTTGGCTACCTCAGCCTTCAATTTTGTCGTTATCCATGCATTGTAGTCTGGCATGGATGGCTCAGACTGCGTTCGAGGACCGGGGTTGGAGGCCATAGCAGAGGAGCTGACAAGGGTGCCTGCGGCACTCACGGGAGCGCCTATACCCGAAGTTGTAATACCGCATAGGGCTATCGATGATGCGTGATCCAACAATTTTGCCTCATCCGTACCTAGCATGGCAAACCGTGTTACTTTAACGGGGGTGGGCATATCTTCTATTCGTAGGTTTGGTATAAACTCTTCCTGAGCGCCGTTTTTCTGTGGAGGGTTTGCAGGCTGGCCCTCTATTCGTAAATTTGGGATATCCTCCTCGTGAACCACTGGGCTTGGCGGTGATCTCATCGACTGCCCCTCTATCCGAAGGTTTGGCACTGGTTCATCTTCAACTGTCCCCACATGCTCTGGAAGGGCTGGTCCCTCCGATAGCTCTAAGCTCCTGGTGGTCAATATCTCTTGCACTGGTTTTGGGCTGCCAGGTAACGACGGGAGATCATTGCTAAGGGACATGTCAACAACCTCCACGGAGAGTAAGCCGCCATCCAAATCCCTAGCCGCTGCATCCCATAGCTTGCTGGCGGTTCCCCTTCTTAACCGGCTTTCAGGCAGCTTTGGTTGTTCAGCAGGAAATCCTTCGTGATAAACCTCGAAATCTTCAACCATCGACCCATCGAGTAGGTCGATATTTGTCCCACGTCTTGTTCCCATTAACTTATTCCCTCCCTTCCTATCCTTTGTTAAGGTCCTAAGGAAACTTCTCCTTACGATTGACGTCGAAGGAGGCATATAGTCAGGAGCATTCTCGTCCTCAGCGGGCTCCGGTTTGTCAACAATCTCGATCCCCGCCATAACCTCCAATTGCGAACTAGTGCCGAAAACACACTCCGTCTCATCGAATTGACGCTTAGCAGCCTTAGGACTTAGTAGTATAGGCGCTGGGACGGAGTCCCTTTTTTTCTCAGAAGTTTTTCGTTTGCGAGTTGGTTTCTCCGTCGCAGCACTTTCGGAATTTGCGTCCTCAAGCGTGAAATAATCGAGCAAGGAGTGGCTTGCCGCTGCCTTCGCTTCGCGGTATTGTGCAGTTGCTTGGCCTGTGATTGTCTTTGGTTTTTTCCTTGGTTGTTTACGTTCGGACGTTTTGGGTTCGCTACTGGCGACAGCAGAGGTGCTGGGAAGATTAACCATCTGTCAAATGATATTTAATTAGTATGTAATACATAGCATTCACAGCATGATTCAATAAACTGACCTCTATGGCTCGCTTCCTGACTAGCCCATTTCCGGACTTATCCAACCCTCCGAGTGAAGGCACACCGCTCCTGTAGCTTTTCAAAAGCTTCATTTCACTAACCATGTCCGCAAAGTCAAGCCTTCCCTTGTCTTTGGTATCGTTCCCTTCACTTGCCTCAATGTCAGCTGGAGCAGGGGAGCTATCGATACAAATAACGGTGTCCTTCGCGGGGGTCCGTTGCCTATGAAGGGGAAGGACTGGCGGCTCGGTAATGAGCTTGTTTGGGGACTTCGGGATCAAAGCAGGTTTCTCGTAAGTTACAGGTTTTCTGGGCACTTCTGCTGCATCTGGCCGCACAAAAAATGGTGATTTGGAGGGCATGGACCTCTTAGTGGATTTGGCTACAATCTGTCCATCTTTCCTCGCTCCCTTCTTTCTCGTATTTTTGGTCTTTGGTTTGTTAGCACCTTTCCCCCCAGCCTCACCGAGGACCTTGCTCTTTACCAAAAGACCAGTAAGCTTTGGTGCTGTAGAATCTCTTTTCCCTCGTGATATGTTGGCAATAAGGTCTCCAGTTGGTTCTGCTGCTCCCGTTCTTTTAAGCGGCAGTTTGGTGATTACGCTGTCTAGCCCGCCGCTGTTTTCTCGATCATTTGAGATATTTTCTAGGATGACTTGAGGCAGTGGTCGAGTTCTTGTATACTTCTGTTTCCATTTAGCAGCCGTACCTTTCTCGACCAGCTCTTGCAAAAGGGCTGAGGGCGAGAGCAGTGGAGACGAGGGTGGAGAGGATATGGTTGTGTTTGTATTAGGAGTCGCAATTCGCAATGAGGGGACAGGGGGTGAAGATAAGAGGATTATGGGGTCCGTCCTCGCGTTTAATGGTGCCATGGCGAGAATTGAAAGGGGGCGATGGGCATGTTTGGAGAGGTGGAACGCCAAAGTGAACTTCGTAGCAGCGGTGGGGAGCGATGTTGACAGGGGCTCAGGAACTACCGGTGCCGAATGGATTGCTCGAGTAGCAGATGGTTGAGTTTTGGGAGTGAGAGCTTAGCGAGGGCAAGAAAACGTGACTTAAGTTATGCGTTAGAATAATATTGGGCTATGTTGTCGTGGTAACGACGGATAGTAGCCCAGCCAATCTTAGTAGAGTTTGAGGTCGAGGCCCACTTGAATACAACCAGTCAGCTTTTCTCCCTAGTTAACAAGGTGTAGAGAGCAAAGAATTATCATTGGAGTGGGATTCCTAAGTTACGGTAGTCAGTCTTCCCGTTGCCTTGCTTCATTGAGACACCGGGGAAGGGTGATTGTCTGAGATCTAAGCCGCTGACTTACCGGTCGTTCCATGAGCCATGGACTTACTGTACCTTAACTTACCCCTCTATCTCTCACCCGTGATCATGATCATGATCGATTAAATTTCGTTGGAAAAACCGTGATAATTAGACTGCAGAGTTCTTGCATTGGGGAATCCTTTTTAGGTAACTAGTGCGGTCCGTAGATGGCAGACCTTGAAGTGAAAGAGTATATACCGTATGGGCTATCTGAACATTTTCACTCTTCATACTGCCTTACCGAGCGGCTGCAGCTTCGTGCCCTCATGCGCATACTGAATTGCAGGTATGATACGAGTAATCTGCGTCCGCAAGCAGGTCTTGGGCTCATTCAATTCAAATGCCGCACCATGGTCCCGCACGAGAAGATAGATAACCAAGCTCTCTTCCGCCTCCATCCTCTTCCTTTTATTGAAATTCTAAAGCACTTCCTCTCCTCCATATTTCTGAATTTTCCCATTTTTGGAGTTCCCCCCCACTGCGCCTGGTGTTTCCCTAACTGTGCACCTTACGAGTACCGGTGACACCGATTTCTACCAGAAAGGGTGGAGAGCAGTCGCCTTGTCCGGATTTCGGATAGCGGCTGGAATTTGCATTAGCAATCAACCAGTTTGCTCTATCCCCGCTAGCCTTGAGCGGATCTTAAGACTCAACACACCCATACTCCTAGAGGACCGGTAGACCATCTAGAGATCTTGCCCATGGCGAAACCAAAACTATCCCCTTCAGTCATTCGACAACTCTTTATTCTTTGTATGTCTAATTATATAGTGATCAAATTGTGAATGAAGGTTTGGCTTACTTTTGATAGCAACATGTCGGCTCGCGGAGCCTGTTTCCATGACTTCTGTCTCTCCGTACTTGGTGGGTCTTTTAGGTCTAGTGTTTTGGGAATAGGCAGAGTAGGAGGAGATACTAACTTATCTTCAAACTAGTATTATATGGTTCAGTCTTTTGGAGTCCCCCACAGGGACATACCCCTTTACGTCGGAATAACCTTTGCCTGTTTCTCATTTGCTCAGGTCTTCACGGGAATCTTTTGGGGACGGGCTAGTGACAAGTTTGGCAGGAAGCCGATTATGTTATTCGGAATGAGTGGATCACTCTTATGTATTCTGATTTTTGGGTTCTCCACCAGTCTTCCTATGGCTATAGTTGCCAGGAGCTTTTCAGGGCTTGTGAACGGGAATGCATGATTCACCACCCGAGTTTTCTTGGATTCACTGCGTCTGACAACATTTGTAGGTTGGAATATTGAGGACTATGGTGGCTGAGATGGTTCCAGAAAAGGAGGTAGGTTACCAGACTCGCGATATTACCGACGCTAGAATCACTGACTGTACAGCTTCAACCCCGTGCTTTTTCCATCATGCCCATGATCGTAGGTTTGCCCTGTGGAGCTGCTTAAGCATTTCTAACATCATGCAGTGGACTGTGGGAACGATTATCGGACCGACTATCGGGGGTTTTCTGGCTGATCCTGTAACAAACCATCCGAATTGGTTTAAAGGAGAGCCACCTGCCTTGTTTAAAAGGTTCCCATTCTGTTTGCCAAACTTAGTCAACTCTGCCCTTTTTATTTATAGTCTGCTTATCGGAACCCTCTTCCTCAAAGTATACTCTACCGTACTCTTTCGCCATGTTTGAGATGAAGTCTGATTCCTTTGGTGTAGGAAACCCTGGGTACAAGGAAGAATGAGCTTGACCGTGGCCGCCAAATCGGGAAAACGATAATCCGGTTCTTCTCCTGGAGGTCACGGCATCGCGAGGACCTGACGAACGAGAGGACTTCTCTTTTGGCTAGCTCTTCCTCCAGAATTGACGAGGAAGCGAATTTGCCAGCAGAGGTCATTAAGAATTCCGGGGCGCCCCCGCTGAAACATGCATTTACCTTTCAGTCGACAGTTAACCTTATTGTGTATTGTTTACTATGCCTTCACACCATCACATACGACCAGTTACTTCCCGTATTAATGTCATATCCACGGGATGACACCCCTAGACAAGGCCTGAAATTTGCAGGAGGGTTTGCCATGCCAAGTTCCACCATTGGCTTTTTCTATAGCACCTACGGCGTTATCGGAATAGCTCTGCAAGTGAGAATACCACCCTTCCTTATGTGGCACGTGCTCCAGGTGACATGCAAAGCTGACACGTCTAGTTCTTTCTTTTCCCCTCCGTAGTTAGCGCCCTTGGCCCACTACGAACACTAAGGTGTTTTAGTCTAGCATTCCCAGTCCTCTATTTGCTCACACCGTTTGCGCTCCTCCTCCCCCGCGCCCTCCAACATCCAGTGCTCTTCCTCTTCCTTTTTGGGAAGAGTATATCAGCCATTTTTGCATTTCCTTGTAGCACTATACTACTTACAAATTCTAGTCCTAGCTTGAGAATTTTGGGCACCCTCAATGGAATTGCTGTTACATTGTCTGCTCTTTCGAGGGGTATCGGACCGGCTGTGTGTAATCCCTTATACGAGTAATTTGGAAAATATAGCTAACGTCATCGACAACAGCTCGGAGGTTTGGCGTTCACTCTTGGCCAGAAAACCGGGTACGGAATCCTCCCCTGGTTTCTTTTGTCGGGAATAACAATCCTCGGTATCCTGCCGATGATTCTCTTAGTTGAAAGTCAGGGTTTTCCAAATAAGCTCGTGCGAGAGGCTGAGGGCAATGAAGCAGGACCTCTCGCTAAGTAACTTGAGTTAAGGGTAAGTGTTTAGGCCGACGTGGAATCCTGTATATAAAAGTATTGTTTCATTCGTCTCTTATTTCTGGCTGAAATATCTGGATATGAGCGATGAGGTAACGCAGAGTGTATGTATCAATCCTAATATAAACGAAAAATTTCTGTTAGGTATCATAGCTATCTGCTCCACTGGAACGCACGGTTATGCACTGTACCGTACTTGTATTTATCAGGGCTATAAAAAAAAGGTAGGATGAAGGAGGAGCATGGATGGATGGGCTACCTTAACCCCCTTGAACCTTTCCAAAATGCTCGCCCGGGCGCTTATATTACAGTTTTAACCATTCGGTGCGCCGTAGCACTCATTGGCTTGCCTGGCGGATGTATCCAATTCGGAGTTATTTGGGCTCCTGTTATCGCTATGGACATAGATGGTACGATACAACAGACAAGGCTTGGTGCACGAGTGACCACTCGTGATACAGATTCGGACAATTAGGGGTTGGGTGTGGGAAAGATTATTCTGTCTTAATTGACCGGGGCCTATGGAGTGGGATCCGGAGCCGCATGCGAGGGTAATTGATCCTGTGCGGGAATCACAGGAGGTGTTTTGCGTTTTGGGAGATGTGTGTTTTCGACACTTCAAGGTTCTGTACCATAAGATGGGTTTTCCTTTCTCAGCTTTTATACCTTGGGAGCCCTGTGGCCTGTCGGCTAGGTTCATTAGGGCTACATCTTTGTCTTTTCTTGCGGTTGAGTTTAGGTTTCTCGGTCCTGCACTGACTCACTCTGGCTTTACTTGTGGGTCCGTGATTGTTGCGTTCTTTACCATGCGCGTGGGGAGTGATCAAGGCTCACAAGGCAGACACGGTTTCCCCAATGAACATGGCTCACGCGTGGGTCATCAAGAGCGAAATGCAGGATTTGATTATCTCGTAGCGCTGACTGGAACGGATCTCATGGGAAGGCAAACCCGAAGTGAGAGTGCACGACAAGAAATATCCTGTACCCATCTTAGATAGAGGGAATTGGGCTGAGTCCGGGGTGTTTTATCTGGGTATAACTCGTGGATTATTCTGATGGAAATTTGGCGTTTGGAAGACAGCTCTACCGATTAATTATGATTCGGACTAGGTCTGTGAGTGATAGCTTCTGGATTCGCCTGTTGGAGAACCTTGACGAGTGCTATCGCCCCATAGGGGACTTTTTAAGGGAGCTGGAGTTTGCGATTGAGTTCTTTAACTTGACATATACATCGTGGGGTGGAGGAAAGTTTGCGTGCACAAATAAGGATCTGAATAGGTAGAAAATGGGTTTGAGCCTAAATGACTAAAATCTTAAGAATGAGAGATGTGGAAGTGGGTAGCGTGGGTTCACTATGAAACATTATATGGTGCCGGCAGCTCAAAATGGGAACCTGGCTGTGCAATGGATGTTATATGTGGCTTTGCAAAATTTGATTAGTAAGATACTCTTTTGTCAATAGAAAATTTATGAAAAACATAGTCTGAGGTTTGAGGGTTTAATCACCCCCATAA
>Ga0307509_10003905_pt1 | contig 22040 bp, 26 predicted proteins | sample 10_EM_MG_FD_202245 | JGI IMG/M metagenome (GOLD analysis project Ga0307509, IMG submission 202245) | Populus trichocarpa ectomycorrhiza microbial communities from riparian zone in the Pacific Northwest, United States - 10_EM | ecosystem: Host-associated > Plants > Roots > Unclassified | place... | reverse complement strand
CCGTTTCAAAAGCATCTCTACAATGCCCTCATGCCCATGCCGAGCTGCCCACAAGAGCGGGGTCCAGCCATCGTTATCCGCAGTGTTGGGAGCGATATCCTCCCGTTTCAAAAGCATCTCTACAATGCCCTCATGCCCATGCCGAGCTGCCCACAAGAGCGGGGTCCAGCCATCGTTATCCGCAGTGTTGGGAGCGATATCCTCCCGTTTCAAAAGCATCTCTACAATGCCCTCATGCCCATGCCGAGCTGCCCACAAGAGCGGGGTCCAGCCATCGTTATCCGCAGTGTTGGGAGCGATATCCTCCCGTTTCAAAAGCATCTCTACAATGTCCTCTCTCTCATGCTGAGCTGCCCACGAGAGCGGGGTCCGGCCATCTTTATCCGCAGTGTTGGGAGCGACATCCTTCCGCGCCAAAAGTATCTTCGCCACGGCCGCATGTCCCCTTCTAGCAGCCCACGACAGTGCCGTATTACCCGTCATATCAATTGCATTGAGATTCCATTCCACCATCTCTAATAAAGCAACAGTTATCTCCGCCAACCCAAGATAGGCACAGCCGTGGAGGCCGGTAAACCCCGAAGAGCCACTCTCATAAGGGTCGAAGTCCCACTCTCCACTCATTTCCCATAACAATATCCAAGAGGATATATGCTCATCGAATCCATCCAGAAGTCTCAGTGCCAGCGTCTTCACACTTTCCGTGATTTCTTGTCTAGCATGTGCTCCCCAGTAACAAGAGGCATATTGGAGCAATGTTGTCGGTGACCCGGCCCAATCATGGGTAACCGGAAGGTCCCTGACGCTCTGAAAGTTGAGGTATGTTAAACAAACCTCGGCAATCATCGAGTGGGCCCTGGGAAACAGGTCGGTATTATTGGATAGGTATTCTTGAAGAGTATAATGGACAAGACGGAGAGTGTATGAGGATTCTTCAACTATTACGAGCCCCATGGAGCATCCCAGCAGCGTTTCAATTGTAGGAATGTTCTGAGAGTTCAGGTCTGTAGACCCGATTTCAACCCCCAGGGCATCGCATAACTCGCCCACATTTAATGCTTCCTCCGAATGTGATAGCCACATTAGCGCCTCCATACCGAGTCTCGACCTGCTGCCATTCTGCGCCTTTATTCGTGCTAGAGTTGCCGAGTAGGCGCTCCGGAGACCATTCCCCTGGATCATTTCATCGAGCTTTTTCCTTCTCTGGTGGACTGTAACCTCCTCCAGGACCGCGGAAATGTTAAGGGAAACGAGAAGAAATCTATATTCTGTTATTAGTGAATGTTCAACAAGGCATAGGTTGGTTATTTTCACTCACATTTGCGAAATCTTTCTTGGAATTACCCTTAGAATCAGAGCCTTCAACTCATGGTCCATCGCGCTCGGTGTGGGATCTTGGTCTAATCTCATCTCTAGATATCTCACAATATCCCAGAATGTAGGAACGATGGCTACCATGACCGCCTCGGTGAAATACTTCTTGACTTCGTCCCGAATATGAGGTCTCCCAGAAAGAAACACCCGCGTAGTCGGCGAAGCCTGTACAATATCCCGCAGTGACTCAAGAAGTTCTCGTCGATTTTTCGGAAGGCATTCATCCAACCCATCGATACAAATGAACACTTCCGGGAGCGATGCGATCGTCGTTCCGAGTATTCCTACCAAGTCTAAAAGTTGCAGAGTCCTTCCACCAAACCCTCTTTTCTCTGCACGAAAAACTTGCCGCAAGTGCTCCGGGATTCCATCTCTCTCTAAAAGTTGCTTGAGGATTGCGCCCAACATATTCGCGGCTGATTGCTCCTTCTGGGCAAGGTAATCGCAGTATAGGCCAGCAACGGCGATTTCTCGATTACGAACTTGATCGCACAACCAGTCAATAACTAAGGAGCTAATATTTCAGGCAGTCAGTGGTGTCCACATGTTACAGAGAGCTTTCTCGCTGACCTGATATGAGTCTTCCCCACGCCGGGATCGCCATAGCAGAATAAAACAGCCCGCTTCGGTATCCCCTGACTGCCACTCCACTCCCGAAACTCGCTCCTCTTCAGGAGCCAATCCCCCACACCCTTCACCCGGTCGGCTTGCACACTATGATGTCTATGCCGAGGCTCTAGTGATGAGAGCCACTGCTTAATCTGGTTATCTTCGTCGTCGGTTTTGTTGACGGTGTTATTGTAGCTATTCATTACATTCCCAGTGTTGACATTACCGGAACCAAAGGATTGAATATTTGTTATTCGCTCCATGATGCCTTTTGTCGATGCTTCGTTTTACCGTGGATGCGGTTCCGCGATGATTCGGGGGGCCAAATGGGTATATGAACTTTCTAGAGCTCAAGAAAGGCGATGGTGATTTAGTTCATTTCTTAGGTAGAGCTGTCATTTCGTTTCTATGCGAAGGGAACCTAGGGAAAGAAGGCAGCCAGGGGGTGGTCAAACTCAGCAGCAGCATGATGAATTGTAAGGCAATGCTGTGCCTCGAGCCTGCGCATGATACCCTATTGCATGTATGTACGAGTAAGTAACGTTCTGCATATGGGATTTCAGCCCCAGCATGGAACTCCAATCATCATCTCGCTCACTGACGCCTATATCTCGATAACCCCGAACAAGACCTGGCGTCCTGTCCAACCACCACGAGATGCAGAGAGCGGTGATAGTGGCCAGTTTGGAATTATTATTGGTTTCCTCGTGCTGAGGATTTCATACGTTGGGTTGCCAGGCAGCTAGGCACGCGGCAGTGGGTTTATCGTTTATTTGTTTGGCTCGTTGATGTTGGATATGCACATTATTACCGGGATCATTGGAAATGGAACAGTTAGCACCAACGATGTTTTTCAAGCTAAAATCAATACCCTCACTTCCTATCCGGCAACCACTATATGTGCGCCATAGACCTTTTCATTCAGCCTTCCCGCTTCCCCCCGATTCGAGATTAAAATTTCACAATGACGGTAGCCTTGCCACCTATCCAAAACTCGAGTATCAAGGTTAAGTCAACAGCTAATCGAATCCTGCGAGCCAATTATTTCATCCAAGCAGCTCAGGACACAGCTCTACTCGCCATGTCGAGGCGTTTTTTTTTTTTATAAAAAAAAAGACTGCAATCGAATACCACCAAAAATTTCGCCCTTTTTGCTTAAATATTTCGCCTGCAATAGCAGCCGGCACTCTTTTTAAAACACGCTTCGACATTGCGAGTACAAGCCCAGGAGCCCACACCTCAACCACAAGCCAATAGAGTACGGGTAGTCCATGTTTCCCCCCCCCCTTGTTCGTTTTACCTGCAGCGAGACATTGCACATGATGAACTAGCCCAGTAGTCCAGATCCCTATCCACAAAGGTTCAAATTGGGCGCTCAGCATAGGGCGAATTGTTTATTTTTTTTCCCCCGATTCCTTTTGATTAGTAAGTTAGAGGTTCAGTTTTTCTAGGACATGTCCGGGGGATTTTGGAAAGTCCCGTGTTAAGCCCCGAACCCAGCCCACACACCATTCTCTAAAAGATCAAACCGTATTATGATACCGGTACCACCGTATTCCCGCGACCTGAACCAAGTATCAATAACTCTGCCTAACTAACGTACCCCACATCACCCAACCACATCATCAGAACTCACTCGAATTGGAGAAGAAGAAAAAGGGCTAGGCGGTTATGATTGCCCTTCCCGGCTTACGAGGGGGAAAGCACCGCAAAATCAACCTTCATCAAAGATATAATAAAAACAAAAGCACGATGCACTTGGCATATATTTCTTAGATATGCATTTTTCGAGCACTATGATCGCATCGCAACTTACCAGACATCAATGGTCGTTGTTAATGCACCGCCGACTCGAATAGAGTTTAATTGAGAAACAGGGGATCACCACAGGGCCATTCCTTTCAGATCCACCAAGGCTTATTATTACCGCCAGGATCCTTATATGAGACATTTGAGCTCCCGCTCCCGGGTGATTTATTGTATCTACCACAAGCAGCTGCCCCACTACCGTTCCGATATAATTTGGCCCATTATATCAATCTCAAGTGCTGTGTAAATTACCCACAACAGTGATTTTCACCATAAACACCCGACCAAGCCTTAGCCTTAACCCCCGGGGAAGCCATCAACATCAGCGCAGCCAACCAAGGGGAAAGAAAAGAAAGAAGAAGAAAAAGAGCTGCTCAGGTAAAAGGAAAGAACAAACCGCTTAGAAAAAAAGGGCACATCGTAACCCAAAGAGTCCAAGGCTTCCCATCCGGAAAATGATTTTTCCGGTTTTTATTCTTCATATGGCATCTCCTAACCCCCCCCGATAATAAACTCTAACCGGTATACCGGTATTCACTCCAGTAAATGCCCAAGGCCACATCTCCCGGAGTATGATACGATAAATTCCTTTCCACCTAAACCCCAGAATTCTGGAGTTCCTACTTTAATGTTTAACCATTCGGCTTCTTCAGCTACTGCACTAGTACGATGCTACTGGACCCCTCAAGATCTTCAGGGGCAGTCAAAATTGATCTCCCTATGTAGCTCGTCTGAGATCTTAAGCCCGATAGCACGCACTCCCGGAAAAGCGGAGATCTGGCAGGAAGTTTTCTTTCTGTATTTCATTCAGGTTGGGGATATTAGTTGGTTGGTTGGTTCTATTTTTACCCCTAAATTTTGGGTTCGTTTTTTCTCTTTCTTCTGCTCTGCCTAGCTTACTAGTGATGCCGTGATGGTTTTACAGCCAGGTGGTCGAGGTTGGAGCTGGGGGAGGAAAGGGATATTATTACATGGGTTATCGGGTGATTGAACTCTTTGATAAGCAATGCTGTGCATTATTATTAGGTGCATCATATGATATCGCTCAGGTGCTTTACTAGACAGTTGACAGTACTGCACTTGTATTTGTTCTCGGCACGGGACTTCTAACTGCGATAGAATGAAAACTTTTTATCTATTCATCCGCTCGTCCGAATAGATTCGGCTCCTCGAGCACAAAATCAACGTAACTAACTACTACGGCACCCCGTTCCCTATGGCGCCTGGCAGTCTAGCAAGGATACGAGACCCACGGCGATACATCATGCGACAATCCGTGTTGAACGACGCGGAACAAAAAGGATCATGGTACGGTATCGCATCATGTCCAACAATGTCATGAAAAAAGGGAAAAAAATCATGAAGCAAACCACACGACCTGAGAAATTGCGAAAGTGCAAAAGCACAACGGAGGAAAAAAGAAAAAAGAAAAAGCGAAAGAAAAGAGATATGAGGCTGATAAAAAGCAACGCAAGGTAAATGGAGAAATCCGAAATGCGCCTGTTTGTATTATGAGTATTCACATCCCTACTTATCCGTGTCATCCAAGACGGGACACGGTGAGGGCATATAACCTCCCCCAATCCCCACGCTCGTGCCGAGTGATCAAAACATGCTGGACCTCTTCTTACTCAACTTTGTTCCTTTCACTTTGCCTCGCTTGGCCTCATCCGCTCCGGTCCCCGCATCCCCACCGCCGCCACCACCAAATCTCAGTCCTAAAAAGCTCTTGCGGGAATTAACTTTTTTACCCTCCTGAATAGGTCTCAGTCCACCCCCACCCCCACCTCCGCCCCCAACGACCGGCGGCCTCCCACCCCCCCAGCTTCTAACGGCAGGCGGCCGCTGCTGCTGTTGCTGCATAACCGCCGCCCTCTCTCGCTCGTACACCATCCTAAGCCTCTCTGTTTCCCTCTCAACCTCCAATTCCCGCCGCCGTCGCTCGCGCTCTTCCTCCTCGGCTAGCATGCGGAGTGTTGCTTGTTCCTCTTGCTTTAGCTGTGCCGCACGGCGGGCTGCCTCTTCCGCTTTGCGGGTTTGGTAGTCTCGTTGAGCCGTCGTTGGAGAGGGGGTAGGTTGTGGGTATGAAGTTCTGCGATCCTGCGGAAATGTGGGATGGGGGGCATGTTGGGTAGTTGGCGTTACGGTTATTGATGGTGGAATACTCGGCGTACTAGAAGTTCTCCTCCTCCCACCGTTCGCGTTATCCACGACTCCTGTTGTCACGGGGGATGAGGTAGAGGTGGGAGTGAGATTGAACATCAAGTTGGTCGGGCAAAACCACATGTCGCCGATAGCCATCGCGCTAAGTATCAGCACCACCTCCAACCCTTTCAAGTCCTCCACCTCAACCCTCTTGAGATTGCTCTGATAGATGGTGATGTCCCCCATACCCTTCTTATCCCCCAGTCCCTCGAATGTGGCGATGGGAATGTCCGGCTCGTTCGCGCCGGCCTTTCTCGGCCCGTTGCCGAGGTTAGCGGGGGAGACTAGGCTGCACCTTAGCAGACTCCTCGATAACACACCACCCTCTTTGCGCCATCGGAAGGTCGCGCGGGGTAAGTGTGATAGGGCATTCCGGTGCGCCGCACTGGCGGCATCTAACCTCGAAGCGGTGGGGGGCAAGAACGAAGTCTTTGGCAGTGAGAATTCCCAGAAATTGCCACGGAGGGTGGAATGGTTGTGCGTTACGATAACCGTTGAGTCCGGGTTGTACAGTTGCAGTGGGAATTCCTTCGGTAGGAGTACCTTCGGTGGTGGTGGGGGTGCTCCGGGCGAACTCGCTTGCTGCTGGATTATCTCTGGCGTTGCGGCGACCGTTGCATACAGAATGTCGGGAACGAACGCATCGTGGAGGGTGGTGGAGTATGTTGCATCTATGTCTGGTGCTCGGGTTTTTGTGTATGAAGCAGTTGGTGGAGAGCCGTTCACTGTGAAGGTTAAGGTTGTGATGTGGGGTTCTCTGGCTTGGGGGGCGAGGTGGAATACTTGAGAGGTTCTCGGTCAGTAGGAGGAACCACACCCACCCGCGAGCGAGCAGACAGCGGAAGGGGTGGACTGCTTACTCGGAAGGCCATCGTCAAGAGGCATCTTGCCACAATGCTATCCAACCTCTATAGAAATAAAACAATAAAATGGAGGGCAAGGAGAGTAAGGAAGCGTAAGGACAGATGTGCGGGTGTGTTGGTGTTCAAGCATAAACTCCAGAAGTTCACATCCTCTTTTTTACTTCCCCCACCAGTAACTTGCCGCGGAGCCAAACTTTCATAGAAAGAAGGAAAAGGAAGGAAGGAAAAGAAAGGGAAGAAAAGAAATGAAAAGCCTAACCAACCAAGCACCGCCCCTTGTCCGTGTAACCCCTAAATGAGGAGACTACGTAAGAGCCCCAGCGCTAACCCGTTTCAAAAAAGTAATAGAGTACGATTTTTAAGGTGATGGTGTTGTCTACCCCTGTTTATCATCCTTCGTTCCTGATGATGGGCTTGCAATTACCCGATGAATAAATAAAATAACCTTCTGTGGATAACGGTGTTACTTTGTGCTATTGTTGGAACAGTGCCTACTGGAGCTCAGCCGCGGGCGATTAGTATTCAAATGGATGCTATGTTTGGTTTTAAATAAAAGCTAGGGTTGGATAAGTGACAAATGCATCTTTCAGCCAAGAGTATATAATACGAATAGGGCGAGCAAGCAAGTGGGCAAGAGGAGGAACTGTGGTGGAAGGGATTAGGGGGGGGTTGTGTCTTGTCGTAGGTCGATAGGCGTTGGTCCGGCGAGGGTTACGAAACGGCCGCCTCATATTGTTGCGGGCTCGTTTGTGGTGTTCCGTGAGAGTCACGTGCCATGTTGCGTTAACCTGAGTTTGACAGAGACTAAGCTAAGCGGCTCTGCGAGTATCGGACACCGCTGTTCAACCTTGGCACAACTGCCGACGCGGCGAGCTCGCCATGCATTTTCTTTTTTCTCTCCGGAATACACAGGCCGGTATCGTACTCGTAGCGTACCGTACTCGTCATGCCGTTACCCTCGTAACACGGACTGATATTACCCCCAGCCAGAAATTGGCGGGAGCCTCAAAATTCTGGCGGAATGCAATAATAGCCCGCTTTGCAAGCCTCACGACATTACGAGGGAGCTTGCGCAGCCCAACTTGTGAATCACCACCGTAAGCTAGGCGCGACCGCCCAAAACGATTGACAGAAGCATACGCGGAAGAGTTGTTGCTATAAGTAATCAAGAGATTGAAGGGAGAGAAAAAAGTACCGCTGCCGCCAAATTTTGGAATGATCTCATGTCGGAAGCGAGGTCAATGCTGCTCTTGTACTGTTCTCTGACCAAGCATCAGCCTATAGAAATCGGGAATATGGCTGGTCTATTCTAACTGTACGAACTTCATCTCTCTAACCACAATCTATGGCATACTCCATCAACTAGACGTTCAAAAGAGAACCGTGAAAAACCAGGATAACCGAGTAAAACGCTGGGAGGTCCGGAATTTCCCCCTTCGGATTAGGGGAGAGAAAGCAGCGGAAAGATTATCTTCCGGCCCCCATTTGAGACAAATAACGGGAATGATAACTCTACTCGTACAACCTACCTTACTGGGAGAGTTAACTTTAACGTCCGAGATTCTCAATTCCTACAGTTCCTACGATCACCCCCGTATGTTATGGTAGTTTTCTCAGCCAGGTACCGTACCACACTACTCTTTCCACGCCCCCTCATAGATGGCCCACCAGTAGATAGCCTACGGTAAGCACACTAAAAATATAAACAAGCCCTTACTCCAGGCTATTGCTATAGTGGACCACCAAAAGCTTCTGCACCGTTATCGGTAAAAACAGCTAAACACACCCAAGCAGCTAAAAGAACACGTTTTCCCCGCCTTCAAAATCCGGAAACTACAGATTTAGATGAAATATTCCCCGTTACCCTAGCACCTGATTGTGTTCGGTTGCCGGCTACAAATAAATGCTTATCGTAAATACTTCCAAAGATACACCCCTGAACGTGACGAAGTATAATACCCACCGCACTCTATTTCCTAGCGTAGAAACCATGATATCCAGCCTAACGAGTGGCCACACTCCCTCGCAACTCCGTGTTCAAAAACTATCCGGAAATTTAAGCACCATTTAAGCTCACCGGTAGGGAATGCCAAGATTTCCGGATGCTATTGGAATCCGGTGGGGGAAATGTGTATCAGGAGGCCGCGTGTTATCGGCAATTCTTAAGGCAGTGCAGGTTGTAACTGAGAGGTGCGCTGCGACCAAGATGGCACGGTGAGTTTCTCTCGGTGGGATCTCCTTACAGTATTCTTTATACTGTAGCTTGGGTAGCTTGTATCCTTGAAGTGCCTGCAGGTATAATCGCTAACCCTTGGGTATTTGTGTTAGAGTTTACGGAAGTGGATAGTTGTCAGAGACAAGGAAAGTGTATTGATGAGGAACAAGACGGAAGAATTGTTTTAGTTGTTTCATTTGTTCTAGAAGAAAGGATAGACAGAAGGGTTTTCTGGTGATGTCTTTCCTTTATCGTTATCATGGGGATATGCCTGAAGGAGAGATCGATATGTGTGGCAGACGATAGAATGGTTGAGATACTTTTATTCTTATATAGACTTAAGTTTAGTTAGTTTTGTTTTGTGAGACGAGCGAATGAACTTTCCGATTATACGTACCCTTTAGTCTGAGCCCTGAGTCCAGATCGAGCTGTTGTGCCGCCACTGCGATTTATCCCCGCAACAATTTGGACTTTCTTGAGTAAACTTCGAAGCAATTTTTTGCACTAAAGTTAACTAATCTCTCATTGAGTGAGCACTCGCTTCGCGGTACGCGTGACAAGTGACACAAGTGCTCAGACGATTCTGTTCCCCGGCAAGATGTCTGACGCGGCAATCTACGATTAACTTAGAGCATCTACCCTTTAGAAGAATCGCAACCCCAAGAGTCAAGAGCGTAACAAGTTCCCGGAGTCCATTCACAATCGATAACCCCCACCGGACGCGTGGAAGCCTCTGCCGTCCCCGCCTGTTTGAGACACGCACAAGCCTTCTATTATGTACCAGTACAACCCTTCCCGCCCGTGAGGACCCCCGGAGGCAGGTGGGCTGGACGACGAAGCCCATTGATAACTCGGGTTTACAGTCGCCCCTGGCTATAATGAACGCCAAGAATCACGACCTCAAAGCCCCGTTCACTATTTTTTACTATAGGTGTTCACTATAGCCAACTCTACTCTGCAGTAAATTCACTAGCGTGGCCGCGAGTCGCTGTTCCTTATAGCCAAAAATTCATTATAGCGAGGTTCATTATAGCCGGGGGCAACTGTACCATCAAGGCGGTATCAGTTGTGGGTATTTTTTATTTTTTTTCTCGCTAAAGAGAAATAGTATAATTAGTGACGCTAAGAAAGGCTAGGCTGTAAGTTAGTAAGTAGCGAGAGAGACTGTTTGGACTACCGAAGTTTGGTGTTAGCGATTCCGGGAATCCTCTAATTGGATTACCGTAACAGCTCAAGTGCTGAATTAAACAGAATCCATAGAGGTCCGCCTAGCTTAGGATGAGTAATATGAAAATGGGGGAGACTATGGTACTGTACAAAAGAATGGCACCGGGGCTAGGAGTGGTAGAATCCTCGATATCTTTGATTCCTCATCGTTTTAGTCTCTCTGGGGTTGCGAGTTCTGCGATACAATGGCATTCCTGGCTAGTGTATAGTATTATACGCATAATACGTAAGTCCCAGCGCTCTACTCGTACCCTGTAACATAAATTACAGTTGCAAGGCACGATACCGAAAAAATATCTCGCAGCATAAAATCCACCGCCGGGTCATGGAGTCTTGTGCGGTAGGATTTCGTGCCATAGAAAGTACTGAATAATTAGGTATCCTCATAACGAGTGGAACCCCCAATTATGCCTCGCCAACTTGCGGAGATTGGAAGGCAGGTAGAGGAAGGCTCTAAAGATGAGCCTTTCGTAAAATGTGAGGATTGTGTACAAGAGGGTGCCGGTGGGGATGTGCTAGATTCGATCAAGGGGATTCTTATCTCCAATTCCGGGAGCAAATTGCGAATTTAAGATCTTAAAGTTCCCTTTCACTCCAGTGAACGCCCTAAATAAAGCCCTCCGGTATCATGTCCTTTGAGATGTAGGGTTTTTTTATATAATACTAGCCTAGCTAACGGCGTCTGATGGGTTTGCGGCAATCCATAGTACTTTCGTATTGTATTATATCGTATCGTATGCGATATAGATGCATCGGTGGAACTTGAAATTTACAAGAGTGATAGTCTGTGACGTCGTTGCTGGGCGGGGGAGGGAGGCAAGAGTGGTACTAACCAGGGTTCCTTGCTGGGGGATACTAGCGCTCAGGTGGGGCGGTGCGTATGGAGAGACTAACGCTGAGTTGAGTTTTTTTCTCACTGTACGTACTAATCAAAGTGACTTTTTCGGTCTTGGGGACACCGCATACTAGGGATTTCGCGTATATGAGGATTTCTCTCAGAAATGTTTACCGGAGACTTACTCTGCTGCCTTGGTTGGTTAGTTTAGTGGAAGGTCTTGAGTCGTGAATTGTTCGACCGGGAGGCCATGTTTGACTACTATTCGTCATCATATATTCAACGATTTTTTGAAATACTAGACTATTTGGGTCATGAGAAAGGTGTGGTAAGTCGTGGTAACTTAAATGTACCAACCAGAAGTGTCAGCGCTCTGCAATACTCTGTGTGGTACTGTTTTTCGATTGTTTCTTTCATAAAGCTTGATGGACTTGACCATTATAGACCTCGCTGGCTTGCTCTATCGCCGGCACTCAAGAGTGTGCGTTCGCCCCGGTGCAAGATTTGGGCTGAGCCGCGGGATGTCGCTTAAATAAGTAGGGGATTTCCTACTGTCATAGCGATGCGGTAGGCGCCAGTAGGATATCGGCGCAAGTGTAGGTGGTATGATCGGATGGCCCTGAGGCATCTATCAGGTTTCACAAAAAAACCCTCTTTTCTTCAACCCTTAGGTATTTAGGTACTCAACAAACTCCATCATCCACCATCCATCAAAAATATCCTAGGCGGCAAAGAACTGAGAATGTCTCAATCGTTCAGTAACAACATCAACTCTTTGAACAGCTAAGCGAGTGTTTGCGTGTCGAATAACTTTAAGTTTGCCGATGACCGACCTAATATCCTGGCATAGGTATCCCCACTAGATCCAAAACTACGGCATCAAGATATCGGGGGCCGTCGGGTCGAAGGTGTAGGGGAATGGCTCTTAAAAAACAAAAAATTTAAAGGCTGGTGCTCCGGTGGTGATGGAGGCGAATCTGATAACGCAGTTTTGTTTTGCTATGGAAATCCTGGGGCTGGAAAGGCTTTTATTAAGTGACACGAATGAACCCCGAGAGATGTAGGGATAATGGCAAGTACTGACAAGCTGAGATGTTAGCTCATTGGTGATAGGCAACTTGTGCAGTCGGGCTAGAGGACAAAGTGTCGCCGTTGCGTGTTTTTCCTTTGACTTTGCGGTGCAGAAGGAACAGTCGCCTACGAGTATGTCGGGCGCTGTGCTCAACCAGGTTGTGAGCGGAATGGAAGAGGTGCCGGAGGCAATAGTGCAAGACTATGCGGACCAGAAAGAAGTCCTTAGTGGGCGGAGACCGCTACTTTCCGATATTGTGAGGATGTTGCAGACCGCCGCTTCCAAAAAACGCACATTTCTATGCCTCGATGCTCTGGATGAGTGTGTGGCAGGAGATCGTGTCAAGATTCTTAATTCGTTGGGGCAAATCCTCCAGAGTTCTTCAAGCACTCGAATATTCGTGACAGGAAGACCACACATTCGAGCTGAAATCGAAAACAGACTTTCTGGAAGAGTAACCACGATATTTATCACTCCGAGGAGAGATGATGTCATCATATTTCTTCGTAGTAGGCTGGCCGAGGACACAACACCGGATGCGATGGACAGTAGTCTGGAGGCAGACATCCTGAAGAAGATTCCTGAAGATATTTCGGAAATGTAGGTAGAGGCGACAGCACCGGGGAATCTATATCAAGATATCCGCTAACAGAGATTTAGATTCCTTCTAGTGTCACTGAATATCGATGCGATCCTACAAGAAACCACAATCTATCGTAGGCGACAAAAGCTCAACGCAATGACCGATGGCTTGGGGTTGGGGGGCGCCTATGATGCAACGTTGAGTCGGATAAAGGGACAGGGTGGGGAGAAAGCCAGGCTTGGCATCGCCGCTTTGCTGTGGATCTCTCACTCGGAGCGGCCATTGAAGGCTGACGAATTGTGTCACGCCCTAGCAGTCGAAATAGGGTCGCCGAATCTCAATACCGACAATGTTCCTTCAATAGGGACGTTGCTAGCTTGTTGTCAAGGGCTTGTTTCGGTAGACAAGAAGAGTTAAATGGCCCGTGTAATCCACTTTACCCTCCAAGTCTACCTCCGGGCTCATCCCGAGTTCTTTGGAACAGCTCAATCGATAATGGCCGAGACCTGCCTAAGTTATCTGGGCTCCCATCAGGTCTAGGCTCTTTCGACCAGACCATTTTCCGATCTCCGAGGCACACCTTTTCTCGAATATTCTTCGCTGTATTGGGGGGTACACGCACAAAGGGACCTCTCAGATTCCGCGAAACTTCTTGCGCTGAAGCTATTTGACGACTACAACAATCACATATCCACAAAACTCCTCTTAACGACACGGAAACCACTCCAGCACGCGGTTAGTTTCGATAAACCATCCCTATCCAGGAGTCTACATTGTGCATCATTCTTCGGGATTGTTGAGATTGTATCAGGTTTGGTGGAGGTGGAAGGTTGTGGTATCAATCAGGAAGACTGCGTGGGTAATACACCCCTCGTGTGGGCTGCTTCGAATGGGCACAAGGGAGTAGTGAAAATACTAGTCGAACAGGGAGATGTCATCCCTGACAAACCAGATAGGAATGGCCAAACACCTCTCGTTTATGCAGCCCAGAATGGGCATGAGGGAGTGGTAAAAATACTGCTCGGACGAGACGGCGTAACCCCCGACAAACCAAATAAGTACGGCCGAACAGCAATATTCTATGGTGCTCGGAATGGGCATGAAGGAGTGGTAAAAACACTACTCGAATGCGACGATGCTAGCCCCGACAAACAGGATATGTACGGCCAAACACCACTCCTTTGGGCTGCTTGGAAAGGGTATGAGGGAGTGGTGAAAGCGCTGCTTGGACGGGAAGACGTCAACCCTAACAAACCAGATATGTTCGGCCAAACACCGCTCTTTTGGGCTGCTCGGTATGGGCACGAAGGTGTTGTAGAAAAGCTACTCGAACGGGAGGACGTCAACCCAAACAAACCAAACATTGCCGACCAAACGCCACTCCTTTGGGCAGCTGCGAATGGGCACGAGAGAGTGGTGAAAGCACTGCTCAGACGGGACGACATCGACCCCGACAAACCAGATAGCGACGGCCGAACACCACTCTGGTGGGCTACTTGGTGGAACCACCCTGCGGTGGTGACGCTACTACAGTCCCGGGGTCTTCATGTGTGGCTCAGAATTTCTATCATATTTATTCCGATTGCTGTTTTCTAGCCGTCGACCCTCTTTGCATATCTGTTTACTTATTTTTTTTTTGCAATTCTCTTCACCCCCTTCTGAGGCCTAGACGCGAGGGTTGTTTAGATATTGGCAGAATTCAAGGAAGTCCAAATATTTCTAACGCCCTTGATGAGCTGCTGATTAACTTTAAGGGATGATGGCGGTTTGTTTCCACTGCCAGATTTGATGGAAGCGGGTGGTTGCCAGATATAAGGAAAGCGGATGAATGAGGGACAAGGAGAGATAAATAACTTTAATGGTTTCATTTGCTCTGGAATTGAAAGGATCGACGGAAGGGTTTATGGTTATGTTTTTTCCATTATTATTATTATTTCGGAGGCACGTAGTCAAATGGGGTCATGCATGGAGAGAGATCGACAGGCGTGAGAAGCGTTAGAATGATTGAGATGGTTTTATTATTCTTATGTAGACTTATGTTTGGTCGCCGTAGTAAGTTTTGGGGTGATGAAGACTAGCGAATGGAGTTTCCGAATATACCTAACTTATATTTTAGCCCGAGTCTAGTTCGAGCGTTGGACCTTTGCGCCATTTATTTCCCCCGACATCCATTGAACTATAGGCATGGTTTAATCAAGGTTGTTTTTATGTGCCGCTGCCCTCCGGATGGAAGGTTGAAGGTGAGGTTGGGAGGCCGTCCACTCACTTTAGTCTTGCTTATGGGGGGGTTAATATAAAAAGGAGTCTTTTAACAATGTCATTGGGATTAACTCCCACCCTCCGGTCCAGTACTGCACCATTTAAACTCTCGGAACCATCTACGTAGCTGGACCCTTCGGGAATGCCTCTAACCGTGGATCACATACCTGGCGCCGGTCACTGCTCGGCACACGCTAGTATATCTTCTCTAGAATTGCTTCGAAGCTTGCTTCCCTGAACGCAGCTCAACAGCCGCTGCTGTGATCTCTGCTACTTTTAACTATGGTGTCAGGCTCAAACACTTGATATCCCAACTGCCAACTTACATCCTTAGGCGTACAGCGAGTTTTGCGGGCATGTGCGGCATCCCACCAGGACTTATCAAGAGTGATTGAACGGCCAAAGAGCACTGTCCGGTATCCACTCATGTGCGGGTTAGGGAGGGTACCTCACACTCTCCTTCCTACCCTCCTCTTACCCGTCGTCTTATTGTTTTTTCCTTCTGCTCCGAGCACCCTCTCTCTTTCTCTCTCATGCCCATGTCCGGCGCCATAAACCAACATAGTCTTCTCACCCAAGTAGCGAGAGCTATGCCATGTCCTAGGGCATTTAACCGCCAAATAGTACCGTACATTTCTGCATTATAAATATATAATATAATATAATATACTGCCGGAATCACAGGTGTAAAAGCACAATACCGGAAAAAAAAAAAAAAAAAAAGTATCTCACGCTATGAAATCCCATGCCTTGTGAGATGGAGTCTCTTCCGTTGAAGTTCATGTTGCGGGGAGTGCCAGCCGGTTAGGTTTCCTAATGTCGGGCCGATTTTAGATTGTCAACCTGGAGATGTTAGAGGATAGTGGGTCAAAAAGACATTAAGATGGGGGGGCTGGTCACATATGGGAGAGAGATAGGATTGTGCCATTGGAGGGCGCCAAGTCTCGATCCACCACATTCCTCCTATTCCAGACTCTGGGGGGGTAAATCGTGTATTTAGGATACCTAAATTGAGTTTTCTTTCCTCGTCTGTGATGAAGCATAAATGAAAGCACGAAGAAAAGGAACAACCGTGCAATCGCAAAAAGACTCTAGGTGGAACGGTCGATGATGAAGGAACGAACGTCTGGATGGCTACTCTCTCTCTAGCTAAGGACAGGCTAGGAGATATACCTCTCCGTCTAACGAAAAACACCCTAACACTCCCAAAACGCAACAGACTCTCTAAAGAAACACACACAATCTAGAACTGTCCTGCTCTCCCTTCATCAACCGTGCTCCTAAATTCTGTGCCCTGCCGGTGCGCCAACTCCCGTATTCCTGGTAACACAGGTATGAAAGAAACAAATGAGACCAAATACTCGATACCCATACCCTATGCCACCAAGAAAACCATGAAAGAAATATCCTATGCCGAGCAGCATAGGATGTGAGAACAACCCACGGCAAAGCGCCTAACCACCGGAAACCGCAATGCGACATGCCTAGTGATGGGCACGATCATGCTCGAGCAGAAAATTTAGCCCATGCTCGAGGATAAATCGTGCTCGAGCACACCAAAAATTTATGATCGAGCATGATCGTGCCCATCACTAGACATGCCCCATAACCGTATCTCTCCTGACCGCATATCCGCTAACATGCTTATCCGCCTAACCGCCTAACCGCATGCCCTATAGGTAATCCAACAGTCCGAACGCTGAATATAAAGTCCCCTCCTCTTGCGTCCCTTTTGGGATGTAGAGGAGTTCCTTTCGTGCGGATCTTGCCAACGGCGTCTGGTGAGTTTGGGGTAATCCACGGTAGTGTGTTGTATTGTGTCGCATCATATCGTAAATTTACTTACAGTTAGAACATAAAACTAGGAAGAGTGATAGTCTATGACAGGTTGATAAATCGACGGAAGGAGTGGTAGTAAAAAGGGCTCTCTGATTGGATACAATAACGGTCAAGTGCAGCAGTGTGCATGAACAGGTTAAAGCGGGGATGAGTTTTTTTTTTTTTTTCCTCGCACGCACTGTACTAGATAAGTAATCTTGCTTAGGTTTAGGACATAATGGTAATAGTGTCCTATATATGCTGCTTTCTGGTAGAATTTTTTTTTACCGGAGATTGACTGCGTCTCGGTGGTTGGTTTAGTTGTGAACCTTGGATCATGAATTGTCCGCCCGGTGGTCTTTGATGGAAGGACGTTCGACGATTGTTTGAAATACTATTGTGCGAAGACTAAATTAACCGATCACCAGGGGTGAGGGTTGCAACCCATCGCTTCGGAACCCCCATAAAAATCATTACCACTCAACAGCCACCTCATAATACATTATGTTTTGTTTTTTAATTATTAATGCTGATGCATGCTATACTAAGTAATGATTAATTCCATGTATTTAAATTACTTTTTACTTATTTTTCTTGGTTGGATTGGGGTTGTGGTATCGAGGAGGTTGACAACATCATGGCGAAAATTATGAGAATTCGTTGATCGGTTAATTTTGTCCAGGCACAATATCATACCTTTAGCTCTCTATGATTCCCCATGGCATTGCACCAGGGGCATTAACTAACAAAGCTTCTCCACTTCTGAATGATAATATCCTAGATCACTCTAAAGGCTGTCGAACATTTTGGAAGTTTTCTGCAGCCAACGAAACTGAGATTCTGTGATGCAGAAATGCCCATGTAGGGTGGAGGATTGGGGGGGGGGCATTGACTACTTTTGTCGCCAAGATCGTGCTTTGCGGATCTGATCTTGCCCCTATTACCGATACTGCATTAACTGGTTATCCTCGAGATGGCGCTATTACCAGAGCGGATACAAAAGTGAGTTGCAACTGTATGCACAGAGCATGGTCCGGTTATCCAAGTCTCTACAGGTTCCAAGAGAAATAGCGCAAGCCAATGAAGATTAGAAAATGGTCGTCGGTAGGCGGGCACTCCAATCTTCCGACATCGTGAAGTCGCTGCAGACCAGCTTTTCGGGAAAGCGTACATTGATATGCATTGATGCCATACCTCTGCAACTCTCTACGGTACAACATTTTACTCGGCATGGAAGTCTTCATCGTGTTTCAAGCTCAGTCTATTCAATTGCTATGGACAACAACGCCTTCCACGATACCGTAACATTTGATTCTCTCACAGCCAGCAACACATAAACACTGAGAGTAAACAATTGCGGCCAAGGTAAACAAAGTGCCTAGCTTAGTGCCTAGTCTGAAGTCTCCTTCGTTTTTCCTTCCAGTCTGGCCCATGCCCCCACTGATTCTTTACCTTCAGGAAAGTGACAAGGGCGGCACATTCGTTCGCTGTATAATCCTGGTTGTAAAGAATAATAATGAGAAAATCATTACCATGGGCGTGTTGGAGAGTTTTGCTGTAGAGAGAACCGATACATGGGATAACATCCTCAAAGACAAGGTTGCGGGTGGCTACTTCTTTATGAAGAATATTAGTGAATGCCTCTGTCTTGGCTTGTGCATTGAGTCCGGCCTGAACACCAGGTGGGCAATCGGTACTGATCTTCTCGATCAGATTTGCCTTATATACCATGAGCTCTGCAAATTAACATTAGCAACAACTAAATAAAGCGGGGTCGTGATTCTTTACCCAACATGCCGGCAAGATTGAAACCTCCCTGCAATTTCATATTTTCGATTTTTCCATACAGAAGCGCACACTATATCCCGGTTAGAAATAGTAGGGAAACCAGAAGTGGAGAGGATCCAACAATTCGTCTCTCGATTTTCACCGCTTGTTCCCGAACTTTTTGGCATTGCTTCTCATAGCGCTCAAGCAACTTCTCATAGCGCTAAAACCACTTGGCTTCAGACAATCGGGACGACTCGAAAAGCGTAGCTTGAAGTGCCTGAAACATCTTTTCCTGCTCCTCGAGGCATCGAAGCCACCCGGCTTGCTGTTGTTGGCATAGCTGGTTGGGCGACAAAGGGTCTTTCATGGGCTCGGGCTGACTTGCACTGCCTCCCACCACAAGGTGAGGGATGGCCGCAATCTTAGGTAAAGTCTGATTCGGTGGCGAAGTCTGAGTGTCTTGGGGACTTTGCGGATACATAGGCATCGCTTCAGGGTTACCCGTCGATGGATGAATTTGAGGCTCAGGGGGGACCAGATCTGAATTGGGGGTAGGTGCCGGAGTCGGGCCATGCTCGGGCATATTTCCTGGGTTGCTCTGGAAAGAAGGTGTTGCAAACATTGCGGAAGAATGAAGATTTGGCGGTGCTGATGAGGTGGATGTGATGTTTGGTCAGTAATTTGCAAACTACTAGTACATACAAGTGACATTTCAGTGCGAGGTAGGAAGCAAAGGCAGTCGCACACATAACCCTACCTACATAGCCGTTGAGCATCACGAGCGACAACCCTATCATCCCCCAGTCTATCAACACCGGAGATCTTGGGGTAGCAAAGCGATTTTTGAACCAGCGAGCCATCAGGCTAAGACAAATACAGAAGATTGCCCCAAAAATGAATTAGTCATCTAACTATCACTCACTCTCTTTTTGATATTCGCTTACCCCCTCAAAATTACCCTACGCGCCGACCCTTGGTGTTAGCTCGATTTCGGGTAAATCCAATTAATGCGGTATTAGAGCCTACTCGTACTCGCGTATGCGGGCGGGAATTAGATACTCCCAATGCTCGCAACAACCGCCCTTCTACGGCGGGTCCTGTAGATATCGAGTGCAAAAAAAAATCCCAAGCGAGCAGGAGCCAAAACACCGATTTTGCTTACATAAGCAGCCAGTTGAGCGAAGAAGAATCCACATTTCCTCCCAAGTTCTGGGCTTCAACTACAGCAACATGGTCCTAATCTAGCTATTGCTAGTTTTACTCCTGCCTATTATTTTTATTTTTATTAGTTAGTCTCTTAGCAAGGTCTCTACGGCGGGGGTTGTATTAGACAGGGAGATATAGTATTGAGCGCAAAGACAAGTGAAACCGAGCCAAAGCAGGGAGTTGGCTTATATAAGCGGCCGGGAGAGCCGACTTACATTTCATCTTAAGTTCTGCGCTTTGTCTATAATCCCATGATCCTTATGTAGCTATGGCTTCTTAATGCAGTACTGTATCCCATTATTTCTGTCCATCCATTATATTTGACTAGTTTTTGTTCAAATTAAGGTTACTGCCCATAGGGGTGATTAACCCGAAGGAGAACGCGTATTGTGGTTGGTGAGAGTCATACTCTCACAGCAGGGTAACCACCTGCACAGACAACCCTGAAGATTGCCAAAATACTGCTGAGAAAGTAGTAGATAGAAATAATAGGTAAGAGTAATAGAATACTAAGAAGCTATTTAGATAAGCATTATGTCATTGTAGTTGATGTGCAAAACCTGGAAGAGATGCGGATTCTCATGCTCAACTGGCTGCTTATGTAAGCAAAATCGGTGTTTTGGCTCCTGCTCGCTTAGGATTTTTCTTTTTACACTCGATGTCTACATGACCCGCCATAGCCTTTCAATGCTGGGTGTCGAATTCAGCCTTATGGATAGTGGCGCCCTAACCTAACACACTTTTTAGCAATTCCAGTATGGTAATCGAGTTGGCACTGTAACTTAGTCTATCAAATCATAATACGAGATTGGTTCTGACCAACTAATCTAGTTTGAGTTACTATACCTTGTCATCCAATGTTAGGGAAAAACGCAAAAAAACAAAACAAGAGTGGAACAGTGGAAAAGATAAAAAAAAACCCAAGAAGAGCAAGAAACTCCTCCACGCCACTTCTCCTCATTCCAAGTCAGTAGTAGATGAAGCATTACCGCTCTGTGGGTTATCCAATTCCCCTACCCTCATCCAATAGGAGAGTTGAAACACCCACCCTACCTTCCCCTCATCCATTCGCATCACAATTGGAAAAGAGTTTTGTTCTTGTTGTGTAAAACTTCAGCAGATATTCTTGAGGTGTTCTTTGCTATCGATCCCGCAAGGCGTGCTGTTGGGCTGGCGGCTATTCACTGCATTAACCCGGCATTTACACTATCCTCTTTCTAGATAGGATTATAGGTTGTATCTCAGCTAGTGTGTTTCGTGCTACAAAATAGATCACGAAGAATATAGGTCATGAGAGGGGTGAAAATCTCGGCTGGCTCACCTCACCTCCACAAGCCTCGCAATTGGGCCCGGGCTGATTGGGCCGGGTCGGGTCGCCCAAGTGGCAAGCCCGGGTAGCCCGAAAAAGCCCAAAATAAAACCTGAAGAATTGTCACTTTTGTCCAAATCACAAGATATCACTCATATCTTCCAAAAGTGCTGTGAACCCTAGGACTTGTGTCATCCCCAAGCCAGTATTTTGTTGAGAATTTTTCAGCCTCACATTTTCAATTACCCCTTTTCATCCCAGTCGCGTAGCTGAACTTGGATTCACAAGTCATCTTTGTCGAGGAACATCCTTCTTCAAGATTTCGGAATATCGCAAGCCTTGAGACTGAACAATCAATACTTCTTCAATTATGTCCGACCTTTAAGGCCATATTAGCGAACTCTCCCCTCTTCCTACCCTAGCTCTCCCGGAGCTTCCTCCCAAATTCTACTCGATATCCCAAGGGGTGTTTCACAGGTTTATGTCCACGACGATGATGATTTGAACAGTGTTTATGCCTTTAGCTCCTCCTTTAATTGGTTTGGATTTGTGAGGATTATTAACTTGGTACATGTTAGGTTTGGCGTGCCTTCATTTATCGTTCGGTTGAACCCTCGCGAATTACCAACGACGGGAAGATCTTGCTAAAGGATACTATGAAAGTTTCTAACACTTATGATCTCTGCTCAATACCGGAACTGAAGAGAATTGAGAAGGAGACGTCAATCATCGAGATTTAAGGTATAACTAGGAATTTTGTACAGCCACTAGACAAAAGTCTTGGTGATTGCGCCATGTAAGACAGTCCGTGCCCCACTGAATAGCGTAATGCCATCGACCCGTTCCCCCGCCCATCCTAAAACAAGGTAGAAAAACATCAGATGAA
>Ga0307509_10003904_pt1 | contig 22041 bp, 14 predicted proteins | sample 10_EM_MG_FD_202245 | JGI IMG/M metagenome (GOLD analysis project Ga0307509, IMG submission 202245) | Populus trichocarpa ectomycorrhiza microbial communities from riparian zone in the Pacific Northwest, United States - 10_EM | ecosystem: Host-associated > Plants > Roots > Unclassified | place... | reverse complement strand
CAAGCCACCCTGCAACCCTGCGCTCTCGATCTTCTCGTCTGGACATGCTGCTCTCCTTTGATGGAAAGCACTCACCTCATCAAACTGCGGCCCATGTGGGCAGGGCGTGAAAGTTCGATCGCTTACGGCGCGTGCGAGGGGAGTTTGCGAGGCATGCGACCACGAGGCGTCCTTTAGGCGGCGCGATGGCACCCCCTATCTCGAACCTCATCACACGACACACTTAGCAGAGAAGAGCTCGATCATCCGAACACCGTTGGTGCTATTTGCGCAACATGTCATCGTCGAATCCATTCTGGAAGTGAACGGTAAAGAGTGGAATCGGCAATTACAGGTCAGAGTGATGAACAAAGAGGAGCGGGCCGGCCGCGATGGCTAATCGCGATTTTTGGTATTGTTTGATAGGAGGGCCCCGTGGAATCTCAACTGATCAACCGGATGTCAACTTCATCTGAAATGTTGCGGACGGTTCCTGCAGGGTCCCCTACGCAAGTGACGCATGCCGCGACGTTCTTCCAATGACCCGTATTGCGTCGGCTGGCTATAACGCCTGAATCTGCGAGGCCAAACACCCAGCGGGCCTTATCCACCCCTTGGCTTTCGGCCGTCCTCGCGGAGGTGCTGAGGGCGGTGCGGGATTACAGAGGCAGTTAATTCCGCCGATTCTCGTGGGTCTATTTAACAATAATTGTGGTGTTTCCCTTATTTTCTCTTATTTTCCCCATTTTTCACTAGAAATGCACTATTGACATGCTAGAGTCTCTGCCATGTCGGAAAATATTCTTACGATTCGAGAGGTCGCCGATCTCCTGAAAATCAACGAGAAGACGGTCTACAAGCTTGCCGCCGCCTCGAAGATCCCGGGCCTCAAAGTCGGCGGATCGTGGCGGTTCGACCGCATGACAATTTCGACGTGGATCAGCTCCAAGTCCGCTGCCGACATGGCTGCTCCAAACGCGGGCTTGAAGGTCGGGCCGGAGGAGCCACCTGCTGAAGCCGCCTTTGCAGGCGCGCACTACTCACCCCAACAGGGAACCTTCTTCGCGCACCGTATTACGTTGGAGGGAACGGGCCAGGACGCGCTCGCCCAATCGCTCTCGACGGCGCGAGTGGACATGAACCCCCATCAAGTGGACGCCGCCCTGTTCGCGCTATCGTCACCGCTCTCCAAGGGCGTGCTGCTTGCCGATGAAGTCGGTCTTGGCAAGACCATCGAGGCGAGCCTCGTCATTGCGCAACGCTGGGCCGAGCGCCGCCGACGCATTCTGCTAATCGTACCCGCGTCGCTGCGCAAGCAGTGGAGCCAGGAGCTTTACGACAAGTTCTCGCTCCCCTCCGTGATTGTCGAGCGCAAGAGCTACAACGACCTGCGCAAGAAGGGCATTGCCCGGCCGTTCGAGCGCAATGACCACGTCGTCGTTACGTCCTACGAATTCGCAGCGCTCAAAGCCGACGAAATTCACGCCGGCCAGTGGGACCTGGTGGTATTTGACGAAGCGCACCGCCTGCGCAACGTCTACAAGAAAGATGGTGGGACGCGCGCCAAGCGCCTGCGCGACGCCACGCGGCCGTTCTTCAAGATTTTAATGACAGCCACACCGCTTCAAAATTCCCTGATGGAACTCTATGGCCTTGTTTCCGTGCTCGACGAGCACCACTTCGGCGACGAGGACTCTTTCCGCAGCCAATATGTTGCGGGACCGGGAGCGCGCAACGGCCACATCTTCCTGCGAAAGCGGCTTGAGCCGATTTGCAAGCGCACGTTGCGCCGGCAGGTGCAGCAGGCTGGTCTCATCCGCTATACCGAACGCAGCCCGCTGACGATGGAATATGCGCCGTCGCAGGATGAGCTGAAACTGTATGCCGACGTTTCCGCCTATCTCCAGCGCAAGGATACGATTGCCTTCGGAAACAAACCGAACCAACTCGTCACGATGGTGGTGCGGAAAATTCTCGGCTCATCAACCTTCGCCATCGCGGACACGCTCAAGAAGATCATCGAACGCCTGAGCCAGATGCTGCCGCCGATCATCGATACTGTCGCGGATTACGACGTGGTCGACGAGGAGGCCGACGAGCTTGATGACAGGGACAACGGCGAGACGGAAATCCAAGCGGCCATTGACCCCGCCCAGCTCAAAGCCGAGATCGCGGAGCTGGAGGAATACCGCAGGCTCGCCCTTTCCATCGGCGAGAACGAGAAAGGCAATGCGCTCGTCAAGGCGCTTCCCGGCGTGCTGGATGAAATCGCCAAGAAAGGGGGAGAGCGGAAGGCCGTTATCTTCACGGAATCCGTGCGCACTCAACACTATTTGGCGCAGCTCCTCGCCAACAACGGCTACGCGGACGACATTGTTCTTCTAAACGGGCAGAACAGCGACCCACAGAGCAAGACGATCTTTCAGGACTGGCTCTCACGCCACAAAGGCTCGGATACCGTCTCTGGCTCGAAGACCGCGGATATGAAAGCCGCCGTTGTCGAAGCGTTCCGCGACCGCAAGACAATTCTCATCGCGACGGAGTCCGGCGCGGAGGGCATCAACCTTCAGTTCTGCTCGCTCATTGTGAACTTCGACCTGCCGTGGAACCCGCAGCGCGTCGAGCAGCGCATCGGGCGCTGTCACCGTTACGGGCAGAAGATCGATGTGACCGTCGTCAATTTCCTCAACCTCAAGAACCACGCCGAGCAGCGAATTCACCAGCTTCTCGACGAGAAGTTCAACCTGTTCAAGGGCGTATTCGGCGCAAGCGATGAGGTGCTCGGTGTTATCGAGCGCGGAGTTGATATCGAACGCCGCATCTTTCAGATCGTACAGAGCGCGCGCACCGAAACGGAGATCGACGCCGCCTTCGACAAGCTTCAGGACGAACTCAAGGAGCGCATCGACGAACAGATGCTCGACGTACGCAAGCGCCTTCTCGAAACCGTGGATGAAAGGGTGATCGACCGGCTCAAGACCCGCAAAGACGAGATCAAGAGCCAGCTCTCGGACTTTGACAAACAGCTTCTCTACGTCGCACGCGCGGAGCTGCCCGATGCGCGATTTCACGCAAACGACGAGCGTCGCTTCGACTATCGCGGCGACACCTACACGACCGAATGGCCGCTCGCCGACGAAAAGGGCTGGAAGTTCTTCCGCCTGCTGGAAGGCACGTTGGCGACGGATGTCGTCAAGAGAGCCACGGATCGCAGATTCGACGCAGCCTCATGCCTCCGCTTCAACCTGTCAGCTTATCGCTCCGGACGGCTGACCGACGTAGAGCGGTTGCGAGGCAAGACCGGATGGGCGCGGGTCGCAAAGCTCCACATCAAGACACCGGCTGTCACGCGCGAACAGCTAGTCATTGCGGCTGTCGCTGACGATGGAGAAGAAATCCATCCTGAAATCTTCGAGCGTCTATTCCGGGTTCCGGCCCAGAACGAGCCGCCTTCCGGTACGCCGCCCGAGTCGGATTTGCAAAGCCGTGAGGCCGTGCGGCGCAAAGAGCTACTCGATGAGGCGGAACAGCAAAACGCCGAGTGGCTCGACGTGGAAAGCGAAAACCTCGATCACTACGCGGAAGACCTGGAGCGCGCCTTCGAGACGGAAATCAAGAGCGCGGAAGTGGAAATCCGAGAGGCCAAGAAGGCTATGCGCGGGTCCGCCCTCCCGATGGCCGAGAAGGTGGCCGAGAAACGCCGCATCAGCACTCTGGAAGGCAAGCGCGACAGGTTGAAGGCGGAGTTCTTCGACCGCCGCGCGAAAATCCGCGCCGACGTGGAAGCCATGCTCGACAGGATCCAGGAGAGCCTGAAGCTCGAACCCTCCCTGACACCCCTCTTTACCATCCGGTGGGCGGTGGAATGAGCAAGGAGCTTATCAGCAAGACGACAAGGAACGAGTTCCGCGAAGTACTCACGGGTTACGTCTTACGTGAGATCAACACGATCTTTGAAGCGGGAGGATTAACTCCGCTTGAGGGTTATCAACCTAACGTCGGAGGACAGCGGCGTGGGTTGGTTGAGACCTACTATGCGAACCTAGATTTCTCGTCAGTCGCGGATATTCGGAAGCTTCTCATCACCTACGAGGAGATTATGGAGGGGCTTCAACGCGCGGGGGAGGCCGCGCCCAACGATACGTTACAAGCAACCATCAAGAGTTTGCTGCGCCGCATGGAACGCGACGGATTTCGATACGAAAACGGACACTTCGTGTCCGACGCTTTGAGCGTCGCCATCGTCTCCGCTTCCTCGCTTGTAAAGCTTACGGAAGAGTCCATTCAAGAGCAGGTGGAAAAAGCCCGCCACAAAATTAACAATGGCGATTCCGCGGGGGCAATCGCCAATGCCTATACGCTGGTCGAAGAGTTCCTGAAGCAACTCTTGCGTAAAACCGGCACTGCGTTTAACGAAAGCGAGGGCGACATACGTGCCCTTTACAAACTCCTCGCCATTCCGCTGAATCTCGCGCCGAAGAACGACTCTCTGGAAACGCACCTGAAGACCATTCTTGAAGGCCTCCAGCGGCAGATCGGTGGTTTGTTCGAGGTCGCCAACAAAGCCAGCGACCGACACGCGCGCCGTTATAACCCGGCTCCGCATCACGCAAAACTTGCGGTGAATGCCGCTTTCACGCTATGCGAATTCCTCCTGGAGTCGCATGAATGCCAGAAAAAACGAGAGGAACGGCGAGCATCATGAGCGCGCGCAAGCAACGACTGGAACTGACTTGGATCGGCAAAGACGCACGTCCCCGTCTTGAGCCTCGCATTCTTCTTGAAGAAACAGACAAGTCGCATCACGCGAAAGCGCGCATGACTGACCATGACTTCTTCGACAACATCCTCATCCAAGGCGACAACCTTCTCGCCCTCAAGGCGCTGGAGCCGGAATACACGGGCAAAGTAAAATGCGTCTTCATCGATCCGCCCTACAATACCGGCAGCGCATTCGAGCATTACGATGACGGCATCGAGCATTCACTTTGGCTTTCGCTGATGCGGGATCGCCTCGAACTAATCAAACGCCTGCTCTCGAACGACGGTTCGCTCTGGATCACGATCGACGACAATGAAGCGCATTACCTCAAGATACTATGCGACGAAATCTTCGGACGTTCCAATTTTGTCGCATCCATGGTGTGGGAAAAAGACAGTGGTCGAAAGAATGACACGGATGTTTCCTCGTCACATGACTACGTTTTGCTATTCGCTCGGAACAGAGAGATATGGCGTAAGACGCGGAACATGCTTGAGCGAACCGAAGAGCAGCTCGAGCGATACCAGAATCCTGATAGTGATCCGAGAGGCCCCTGGCGTCAGGGTGCGGACGGAACGGCCAAGAGCGGAAGCGATAGTCTTCGCTATCCAATAACTCTACCGTCAGGGCGCGTGGTCACACCGCCATCCGGAAATTTCTGGCGCTTTAGTCGTTCAACATTCGAGGACGCGCTTGCTGAGAGTCGCGTCTACTTCGGCAAAGACGGTGACCGTCTACCTGTAATCAAGAAGTATTTATCCGATATTCAGAACGGCATCGTCCCAAAGACATGGTGGCCCGCCGACGAAGTGGGCTCTAACCAAGAAGCGCGTCGAGATCACTTGAGAAAGTTACTGCCCAACATTGAGCCATTCGCTACACCAAAGCCCGAGAGGTTGCTCAGGAGAATCCTGGAAATATCTACAAACCCCGGCGACCTCGTGCTCGACTCGTTCGGCGGTTCTGGGACCACAGGGGCAGTCGCTCAGAAACTCGGGCGGCGCTGGATCATGGTCGAACTTGGAGACCATTGCGACACGCATATCATTCCCCGTTTGAAGAAGGTCATCGACGGGGAGGATCCGGGCGGCATCACTGACGCCGTCGGTTGGAAGGGGGGCGGTGGTTTTCGCTACTACCGGCTCGCGCCGTCGTTGCTGGAGAAGGATGCGTGGGGAAATTGGGTTATCACGCGTGAGTTCTACGAACCATCCAAGCTTTCCCAGGCCGTGTGCAAGCTGATGGGCTTTGTCTATCATCCGGATGAAACACGCTACTGGATGCAGGGCCGGTCGTCAGAGACTGACTTCATCTACGTCACCACACAAAGCTTGACGCACGAGCAGCTCGCGGCGATCTCCGAAGAAGTCGGCGATGAGCGCACGTTGCTAGTCTGCTGCAAAGCGTTCCGCGCCAATGCCGATGCGTTTCCCAACCTCACCATCAAGAAGATCCCACAAGCGGTGCTGCGCAAGTGCGAATGGGGTCACGACGATTACAGCCTCAACGTCGCCAATCTGCCCGAAGCGCCAGGCATGGTGCAAGCCGATGACGACTCACGGCCGAACACCAAACGGCATAAGAAGCGCATCAACGGCGACAGCAAGTCACAGGACGATCTCTTCGGTCAAGGGGAAGTGAAGTGAGCGACCGCACTGTCCGTACCATCAGCCAACGCCTTTCGCTTCGCAAGCCGCAAACTGATTCCCTCGAAATCCTTGCTGACATTGTGACCAAGATGGAGCTGACCAAGGGCGGTGATACGGCCGCCGTGCTCGATGCCATCCATGACTTCTATCCGGGCGTCGAGGCCTTTGAACACGATTTTCCGTCTATATGCTTCGCCATTGCGACCGGAATCGGCAAGACCCGCCTCATGGGCGCTTTCATTTCCTACCTCTACCTCGTTGGTAAGAGCCGCCATTTCTTCGTGCTCGCGCCGAACAAGACCATCTACGAAAAGCTCATCTCCGATTTTTCCCCGGACAGCCCAAAATACGTCTTCAAGGGCATTGCCGAATTTGCCGCGAACCCGCCGCTTATCGTTACCGGCGACAACTATCAGAGCGGTGTCGGTGTGCGTTATGAGACGGGCCGCTCGACGGATATTTTCGGATCGGACGTTCATATCAACATCTTCAACGTCGACAAGATCAACAAGGAGGAGAGCCCGCGCGGAAAGCCGCGCATGAAGCGCCTTCAGGAGACAATAGGAGAGAGCTACTACGAATACCTCTCCAAGCTCGACGACCTTGTCTTGCTGATGGATGAATCCCATCGCTACCGCGCAAGCGCTGGCGCCAACGCCATCGACGGTCTCAAGCCCATACTCGGACTGGAACTGACGGCGACGCCCAAGACTGTCGGGGCGAAGTCAGTTCCGTTCAAGAATGTGATTTATAGCTACACGCTCGGGCAGGCCATGGCCGACGGCTTTGTCAAAGAGCCGGCTGTTGCCACCCGCAAGGATTTTAACCCGAAGTCAGTTGGCGAAATGGAGCTGGAGCGTATCAAGCTCGAGGACGCAGTCCACCATCACGACCATGTGGCCGTGGAGTTGGATCGCTATCACCGCACGACCGGCGCACCGAAAGTCACTCCGTTCATCCTTGTCGTCGCAGTGGACACCACCGAAGCCAAACGCCTGCGCGAATTCATCGAGTCCGACGATTTCTTCAGGGGTCGCTTTAAGGGAAAGGTCGCGGAAGTGCATTCCGCCCTGCGCGGCGAGGAGAGTGAAGAAGCAACGGAACGTCTGGTGGCATTGGAGAAAGACGGACGCACGGAAGTGGTGATCCACGTGAACAAGCTCAAGGAAGGGTGGGATGTCACCAACCTTTATACCATCGTTCCACTGCGCGCCTCGGCCTCCGAAATTCTGACCGAACAGACGTTAGGGCGCGGCTTGCGCCTCCCATTCGGAAAGCGCGTGTCCAAGGGGGGTGACGATGACTTTGCCGCCGTTGACCGCCTAACCGTTATCGCCCACGATCGTTTTGACGACATCATTGCCAAAGCGCGAGAGCCTGGCTCCATCGTCATGAAGGCGGTCGAGATCGGCGACGGCGCCGACATTTCCGCCACCGGGGCGACGCTTGTGTCTGCCCCGTCCGTCGTTGAGATGATTGTGACGGGCGTGCAGCCGGAAATGCCCGGTTTCAAGAAGGACCCGCGCGACGTTTTTGTCTTCAACTCGGTTAGGGAAAGCAAGACCGCGGAAGTTACCCTCGAAGTCATCAGGCGCTACGAGCGCAAGCTCGGAAGCGCCGAAGCGCTCCGCGACGGGGACGTTCAGAAAAGTATCGCGGATGAAGTGCGTGAACTTGTACGCCCCATCCAGGGATCGCTCGAGGGCATCATCGAAGCGCCGCGCATCGATGAGATTGTGCAGACCGTCGCCAATACGGTCGCCGACCGCACCATATCCATTCCCCAGATTGTGGTTCTTCCGAAGAAACAGATCACATTCACCTTCGAGGAGTTTGACCTCGACAACCTGTCGGCCATCAACATGAGGCCGATCGAAGACGGTATTATCATCGAGGACTTGCGTACCCAGGCGCGCGTGTATCTGGCCCGCGCCATTGACGACCCCCGCGAGTCCCGTGCGGAGGACTATCTCTTGCGCTACCTCATCGAGCGCAACGAGATCGACTACGACGCCCATGCCGCCCTGCTATACAAGCTGGCCGGTCAGGTTGTCGAGCGTTTGAAGTCCTACCTCGTCAATGACGCGGAGGTCGAGAACGTGCTGCTCCGGCAAGGGCGCCCACTTGCGGACTTCATCTTCGCGCAGATGATGAACCATTACCGGGAAACGCCGCTTGGCGAGGACGACTACGAAGTCACTCTCACGCGCGGGTTCACGCTGCTTCACGCGCAGGCAATGAATGTGCCTGCCGGGCAGCGCGTCCGCGACTTCAGGCAGGCCGTCGCCCCGCTATCCGACACCCGAAAGCACGTTTTCGGCGGCTTCACGAAGTGCTGCTATCCCCTGCAGAAGTTTGATACAAACCCCGAACGACTGCTCGCGGTGATCATCGACGCTGACGCCAGCGCCGAAAAGTGGATCAAGCCCGCCCGAAACCAGTTCCGCATCGATTACCGTTCAGGGGAAGCTTACGAGCCGGATTTCGTCGTCGAGACGAAGACGAGAATGCTCATCTGCGAAGTGAAAGCGCAGAACGAACTCGACGATGCGACCGTCAAGGCAAAGGCCGCCGCCGCGACGAAATGGTGCAAAACGGCCACCCAACACGCACCCGGCAGTGGCACCAAACCGTGGGTCTATTTGCTTATTCCCGATGACCAGGTTCGGGGTAACGCCAGCCTTGACGGCTTGGTAGCGAAGTTTGCCACGTCATAACGGAGTGCTATATGTCGGTCGGACAGGATCACCATGCGGATTTCCAACGACTGATCGAACGACGCCGCAAGTTCATCGAGGGACTCGAAGCCAATAAGGGTGAAATCAACCTCGACATTTTCGAGGACTTTTACCCCGACAGGGCGCATTTCGTTTACGAGCTTCTCCAAAACGCCGAGGACGCGGGGGCAACGGAAGTTTCGTTCACCCTCCTGCTCGATCGCCTCGTGTGCGAACACGATGGGCGCCCGTTCACGCTGGAGGACGTAACATCCATTACCGGCATTCATGACAGCACGAAGGCGCAATCTCACGACAAAATCGGGAAGTTCGGCGTCGGCTTCAAGTCTGTGTTCGTGTATACGCAAAGGCCGTCGATTCGCTCTCGGGACTTCTCTTTTCAGATTGTCCGTCAGGTTCTTCCTGCCGAGATTGCGCCCGATCCGGCTTTGGGACCGCGGACGCGTTTCGAGTTTCCATTCGACAACGAAAAGAAACCCCCGAAGGACGCGCACACCGAAATAGTCGCTGGCCTGAATGGTTTGGATGAGAAGACCCTGCTGTTCCTGTCCAGCTTGAAATCCGTCAAGTGGCAGATCGGGAAGGGTGCAGTCGGCGAGGTTCTACGTGAGAAGCACTCCGACGTTCATTTTGAAGTTGTGAAGCAAACAGGCGGCAAGATAACCTCAAGCTCCCATTTCCTCAAGGTTGAGCAAGCTGTCCTCAGCCTTGAAAAGCAACGAGTCGCGATCGCTTTTCCGCTGGACCTTCTCCCCGGCGTTACTCGATTCGAGGGAAGGAGGCCGCTGGCCGAACAGTTAAAGATCATTCCCGCAGAACCCGGCAGCGTTGCTGTGTTCTTCCCCGCGGTGAATGAAACGTCCGGCCTGCGGTTCCACCTTCACGGACCGTTTGTTCCGGCCATGAGCCGAGCTAGCATCAAGGAGACGGACGCAAACGCTCCCCTGTTCGAACAACTGACGACACTTGCTGCCCAGTGCTTGCATCAAATCAAGGCCCTCGGCCTCTTAACTCCCGAATTTCTCGCCGTCCTTCCGAACGCACAGGACCAGATTCCTCGTCGCTATCAGGGCATCCGGGCGGCGATCGTCGAGGAAATGAAATCACAACCCCTGACGCCAACTCATGACCGCAAACATGCGCCAGCCAACCGTTTGATTCAGGCGAGATCTTCCCTCAAGTCGCTGCTTTCGGAAAACGACATTGCGTTTCTCGTGAGTCACGATAATGGCGACCCGCCACTATGGGCCTTCGGTGCGACTCAGAGGAACAGCCGCATCGACCAGTTTCTCACCGGATTGAGCATCCAAGAGTGGGGGCTCGAACAGTTCATCGAACTGCTGAGTCAAAGAGCGCGCGATGACGGCGGGCTTTTCCCGACTGAGCCAGACGAGAAGTTGCTGTCCTGGCTCAAGCGGAAATCTCCGGCATGGACCCAGGAGCTTTATGCGCTTCTGCAGGACGAGGCCAGCCACAGGTCTTATGCGCTCAAGTCTCTGCGCATCGTGCGCCTAACAGACGGGACGCTTAGTCTGCCAAATCTTTCTTTCTTCGCCGCCGAGAATGCAGGCGGAGATATACCAATTGTGGACAAGCGCGTGTACACGTCGGGCGCAGGCAAGAAGCAACAGGACGCAGCGAAGAGCTTCCTCTCAGAGATAGGCGTGCGCGAGATTGGCAAGTGCGAGCAGGTCGAACTCATCCTCAAGCGCCGTTACACCAAGGACGCGGCACTGCCCGACGATGCAACTTACCTTAATGACTTGAAGCGCTTCGTTGCGCTCACCGAGGAGCAGCCAGACACAGTGGAGCTGTTCTCGGACTTCTGCATTTTTCAGGCCGAAGACGGCGACTGGTATCAGCCCAGAAGGATTTACCTCGACAAGCCCTATCTGGATACCGACTTGTCCGCCTACTACACACCTCTCAGTAAGGGCACCGACCCGAAAACTCTGCATGCGCGCTACCGCGAATGCGGGATAGAGGCCAGAATGTTCACCAGGTTCGCGCAGGCCGTGGGAGCCAAGACCAGTTTGGCGATAGAGCAAGATACCTGCCAACAGAACCCTGAGCGAGATCATCTGTTTTCCGTCGGCGGTAACTGGACCTCGTACGGGATCAACCGGGACTACTTCATTCCCAGGCTCGACCAACTGCTCCAGACCCCCTCTCTGGAACTATCGCGGCTGATTTGGCGGACGCTCACCGCGCTTCCTGCTTATCCCGATTGTTTGCAGGCGACTTTTCGGCGAAATGCGTCGCACGCTCCTCACACCGCGCCGTCTCGCCTCGTGCATGAGCTTCGAGCAGCGAGTTGGATTCCGCAGATCGACGGGGATTTCGCCCGCCCGGCGGACGCGCTACGCGAATTGCTCCCTGAGGGCTTCCCGTTCGACCCCGGGTATCGTTGGCTCAAGCCCGTCCGGTTCGGCGAAATCGCTGCGCGCCAGTCCGTCCAGGCCGTGCAAGACGAGGCGACCGCAAAGAGATTCGGATTCCTCGACGCAGACACCGCCCGACGCTTCGCCGAACGTATCAGCGCCCTGCCGGAATCGACAGTGGAGGAGCTTCTCACCGAGCTGGAGAACCGCAACAAACATGCCGTCCCCGATCGCGAGCCTGCCAGCTCCACGCGCCGCGCCAACAACGTGCGCGAGCAGGCCATAAACGACCCTGACAAGGAGATGGAACTTCGCCTCCGTTCTTTCCCGACCGGCAAGAAGGATGATGTCAAGGCACAAGCCGAGATGTACTTGCGGGAGCGTTACAGGAACAAAGAAGGCGCAATGACGTGCCAGATTTGCAAGGGACCGCTGCCCTTCAAGCTCGACGATGGACAGGAATATTTCGAGACTGTGCCGTTCCTGCCGGAGCTGAGAAAATATCACCCTCAAAATTATATCGCCCTCTGTCCGAACCATTCTGCGATGTTCCGGCTCGTAAACGGTTCCAGAGAGACGATGCGTGAGGCGTTTCAGTCCATCGAGCGCAATGAGCTTTCGGTGATTCTGGCAGAAAGGGACCTGACGATTTATTTCAGCAAGACACACATCATCGACCTCAAGGCCGTCTTGGAAGCAGAAGACCGCCTTCCGCCTGAGTCATCCTGCGATGTGCCGGAGGACAGAGTGGTCGCAGAAACAGATAGCCAAACAACGCGAATTTAAGGGGGGAGGACGCTGCTGCAGCGGTTATCGATCAAGAACGTCGGGAGGTTCAGGAACTGTGCCGCCAGCGGCGATGTCACGTTCCGCCGCTATACGCTTATTTTGCAGAAAACGCGCGCGGCAAGATGACCCTCTGCGACATTCTTAGGTCGTTGTCCACGAACGCGCCGGACATCATCGTTGGCCGCAACGTTGATGGTTGTATTTCGTGGGCGAGAGATCATCACCCAAACAAAGGTTTAGATGAGCTGGTCTCGATCTGCCCTAACGGTCGCGCGCGAGGACGAGCAGTTACGCTGCATCAGGAGTGACCTCCACGCGTATTCCCATGGAATGCGCTCCTGCTCGAGCCGTACGTTTGTGCGCCAGTAATGTTGCTTCAATCGCCGATACAGGAGTTGTTCATCCGCGGTGAGCGTCGGCAAGTCAATATCTAAGGTCTGCTCAGCTTCTTCACCCCAGAGAGCCTTGTGAACCAGCAAAGTCTCTTCGTCCATCAGAATCGACATCACGTGCGGGAGGAGGGCACGTACGCGGCTGAGTATTCGCAATCCATGGGTATCGAGATCTCCCCAGTACACACATTCGGCGCGGTTCACCCATGAGATGCGTGCGAGCACATCGACACTGTAACCCATCCTGAGGAAGAGAACCGATCCAGGGAGGTCGCCGAAGGCGAGCCCTGTCTGAAGGTTCTCCACGATGTATACGCGATCGACTGCTAGGTCGAGCCCTGCCAACTCTGCCGCCGGCGCTGAGAGATCTCTGATACCGCCGATACGAGCACGCAACGACTCGTCCAAGATGAGAAGCCTCGTCAGCGGTGGCGGGCGTTTCAACCCGCAGACCTCGTAAAAGTCGGCCTGTTCAATCTCGCTGCCACGCAGGGCGGTGAGTAACGTCGCGATGAGGCCAGTGCGCGTCTCGAGCCATTTGCTATCGATTCCTACGACCGGTAGCTGGCGTGGAAACAGGTCTGAATGTGGGTTGGCCGCCAACCAGGTGAGCATGGCCTCCAGCTTTTCGAAATCCTCCGCCGCATAGTCCGCGAGCACGTCGAAATAGCGGGACAGGCTCACATTCAACAACGGCCAGCGCGCAACGAGATGAGCATGGCGGCTTTGAGCTCGGCCCCAACGTGATTCCTCGCCGATCCACGCTGCGACTTCGTTCGGACTATGAACTCGCAGGACTTCGGGCACGCGCTGCGTTCCAAGAGCGCGCCAGTGCCGATCATCCCACACGACTTCACCTGCGCCCTGCCACGCTCGCCACGCGGCAATCCAATTTCCGAACGCATCCGACTGTCGCATCGCATCTTCCTCGGTCGGACATTCGAGGCGGAAAACGATTGGCCATTGATCAGCCTTCTTATTGCCTTCGCTCAGCCAGGTTCGGCGCTGGTTCCGATAGCGCGTGAGCATTAATTGCCGGATGGAATCAGGAAGTCGCAACGGCCGCTCCGGCGCGCGCATGTTCTGGTAGCTTCAGCCGCTGCCGAGTCTCGTCGTATTCGATCAACAGAATAGCCGAGCGCCGCCTTTCACTGATCTCTACGAAGCACGCTCCGCCAATGAACGGCTCCAACGTCATCACGGACTTGAGTGGTGTTGCCACGATCATCTGAAATCCGAAGTTGACGAAGATATTCATCGCGAGGGCGGTGAACTCATTGTCAGCCTTGTCGAAAGCCTCATCGAGCACCACCGGCGCGTAGATCGGCGTCCCCTGCTCGTTACTGCCGAGCTGATATCTCAAGGCTGCTGCTAGACAGGTGGTCGCGAGTTTTTGCCGCTGGCCGCCAGACTTGCCGGCACCGCTCCTATAAACTTCAACCGGTGCTCCGTTTTCATCCAGTTCCTGCCCGATGAACTCGACGTGCAGTCTCACATCGAGCACCGATTCCCGCCAGCGTCGTTGCTCAGGGTCCTGGCTGGCGAGGCGCTCAACGAGTCGGCGCAACACAACAAAGCGGGCCTCGGCGCCGTCCTGGTCGTCACCCCAGGCGTGGCTCAGAGCTTGCTGGATCTCCTGCCGCAGCTCGCGCACCTCCGGTAGCTGGCGATCACTGACCTCAATGTGCAAATGCGTGCCCGGATTGAAGGGCGCGTGCCGGAGACTCTCGTTCACCAGCGACATACGTTCGAGAATGGCTTTGCGTGCCTGACTCAAATGTGTCGAGAGTGCCGCGAGATTCTGATGGCTTTGGTTGCGCAGCAGCTCGAAGAAGCGTTGCTCATGGGCGGGCAGTCCGTCTGTCTCCAACCGAAGCAGTCGCGCCAAATAGTCCGGTGCACTGACAATCGTGGTGTCGGTATCCGCCGCATCCATCAGCCAACGCCGCTTGAACTCGATGAAGCAGTTCTCGACAGCCTTCTCCAACGAATTGATCTGGTCGCTGAGCTTTCTGATCTCCTCGCCGACTCCGCGCTCAACTCGTCTGGCGACTTCGTCCAGATTGTCGAGTGTGAGCTGCACACTCAACGCCGCGAACCGCTCATCCAGTCCGCGAGCCTGATGCGGAGTCAAGGGGATGATCGTGGCGTCTTCCTGCAGAGAACGCAGCTTAGCGGCCTGTGTTTCGACCTCCTTCTCCACCGCACTGTGTGTGCTCTTGGTGTCGCGGAGGTCGGCTTCGGCTGCGGACAGCTTCTGCTTGCAATCCTCGATCCGGCGGCTCATCTCACGCAGGGCCGAGTTCCCCTCCCGAGCTTCGCGCAACTGCTGTTCGAGTGTTGCAATTCGGTCCAGCACTGGCCCGATGTCGATTTCCTGCCATTGCATGTTCGCCAGGGTCTGGCACTGAATCGCCCGCGCGGCGCGCTCCTGATCCTGTTCGAAGAGGCGGGAGATTTCCGTATCGAGACGCGTGACGGTGTCGCGCAGCTCCCGTGCCTGATCCTCGAACAACGCAAGCTTGTCGCGGTTGTCAAAACCCAATACCCAGGAACGTCGATCGTTTACGTCGCGACGGTCGTCCTTTTCGTGGCGTGCGCGACTGTGCCGCACCTGTCCCTGCCGCGTAAGCGCCCGATCTGCATTCCTGAAGGCCTGAATCGAATCCACGCAGGCGTAATCAAACCGCTGAGCAAGCTCAGCACGTAGCCAGCTGCTGTGTTCGCAGTCCTTGATATCCAGCTTGTTGACGAGCGAGTTGGGTGTGACGTGGCGCGCCGATCCGCTCTCCGCACGTCCGCAGCGGTAATAGACGAGGCGCTGCCCGAGATTCACACCGTTGACGTGGCCGGATAGTGCTGCATAGTGATCGTCGTCTACGAGCAGAGATAGGGCGAAGCCACGCAACACGCGCTCGATGGCGCCACGCCATTCGGAATCCCGGGCACGGACCTCTATCAGTTCGCCTGCGAAAGGTAACGCCGATTCCGGCAGCCCGAGCGCGCTTGCGATACTCCGCCGCACGTCCAGCATGTCCGCTGAGATATTGGTCGGCTGGCGCCGCAACGCAGCCACTTCCGCTTCGGCCACTGTCAGGTTGCTGCGCGCCTGCGTCCGCTCCCGGTCTAGAGCGAAACGGCGCTCCTCCGTGCCCACGGTGTCCTGCTGCCAATCCTCGATCTCCTGCCGCGCCTGGCCGACGATCTCGGCAAAGCCGCCCGGGGTGTCCGGAAGCGCCCAGTTGAGTTTGTTGCAAGCCCGGCGTGCCAGGTCCAACTTGCGCAGACATTCGTCGCGCCGCGTCTGTAGGCCACCCTTCTCGGCTTCCCACCGCTCGATCAGGTCACCTCCCATCGCCCGGTGTTGTTGCTCCAGATCGCGCAAAGCCGAGACATGATTGTCCGCGATTTCCTGCCGTTGCAGGATCTCGCCAGCGAGGCCCTGTCGCCTGACTTTCAGTGCCGCTATGTGCTCCTCGAGCATCGTCATGCGACGCGTCTCCCTGAACGCATCAATGCCCAGGCGCAGCTCTTCCAGGCTGTTTTTCTGCTGCCGCAGTTCCTGTGCCCCGTTGTAGTCATTGCGTGCCGGCACCAGCATTTGAACTTGCTCGCGCGCAATGACTACGGACTGGTGGGCCGCATTGAGCTCCGCGAACTCATTCACCAGGCGGTCCGCCACATCGAACGTGTCTGGTTTGTCGAGCATGAAATCGCGCAGCAGCGTATTCAGGTCGCCCAGGTTCTTAGCCGACTGCGTCTTGTGCAGCAACCTGAGGGCCATCTCGCTTTCGATGCCGAGCAATCTGCAGAATCGCTCTGCATACGGACGGAATTCATCGCGGGCGAATACATCCGGGAGCGCCTGCTTGAGCTTGCGGATGTCGAGATCGAAGTCCTTCAGCTCGCGCAGATCAAACGGCCGCTCGAAGATCAGGTAATGGTGTTTGACATCAGTCGTCGCGGTAGAGTTACCACGTATCCACAACAGGTGCACGAGCACAACTCGCTGGTTGAGTGCATTTTCATAGGACAAACCGAGTGCTGACCAGGTAGTGCTTGGGCGCAGATACTGGGTGGCGATTTCCCCTGAATCGGTGTCTTTCTGGTCGGCCCACGCTCCCCGAATGTAACTCACAAACCCGCGATCGCGACCGCTGCGCTCCGTCTCACGGGCGGCGGCGTTGAAATCGATCCAACGTAGAGGGACGAGCAACGCTGAAAAGGCATCGAGGAGGGTGGACTTGCCGGAGCCGGAAGGGCCTACGAAGAGGAAGCCGCGTTCCGCTATGGGTATCTCATGTAATCCCGAGAAAGTGCCCCAGTTGTAGACCTGCAGGCTGCGCATGCGGAACTGCTCTTGGGCGAACATCGGGAGGGCCGGTTGTGCGGGTAAATTGCTCATTCGTCGTCCTCGTCCCGTTCGGAATCCGACGCAGGCTGAGCCGCGGTCCCCTGCGCTATCTCCTTGTACACGCGGGTCAATGCCTGAATCTCTTCCACCGAGAACAGCAGTTTCAGGGTGGGTGAGATCTCGAACCTGTCCTCCGCGGCGCGAATCTTTTGCAGGATGCTATGTTTCTTGATCTTCTCGATGGACGCATGTACGCGTTTGACGAACCCGGCGCGGTCCGTATTCGCGGCTCGCTCGTATGTAGTGAGGAATTCAATGATTTCGTCGGTGGCTATCACCGCACGTTCGGCATGCACATCGGCCTGCGAAAGGCGCTGGCGTAGAAACAACAACAACACGGAATCAATGAACGTCAATGGGGCGCGTCGCAGAAGGACTGGCACCTCCAGGTCGCCCGCATCCGCCTGCCGGGTAAATGCAACCTGTGTATCCCGGTCCAGGACGAGATCGAGAAATAGCTCGGCGAGTCGGCTGCGGATGAGCGCCTCGTCCCGCAGCAATATGGGCCATAGGTGCGAATGCCGACGTGCCTCCAGGGAAGGTCCCGCCAGAAGCTGGACGAGTACTCTACGTGTATCCAGTGGAAGGTCGCCCACATCGCCGACGTAAAGCGCCCCTGCGCTGTTTGTCGGAGTTCCGGACGTGGAGTCAGGAGAGCTCATCGTATTTCCCTTTCAGAAAGTAAATGGCGGGAATGCGCGCGATGCGTTGTTGCTCGTCCTGACCGTTCCACGAAACGGTCTCATGGCGCTGCGCTACGCGTGTCCCGTACTTGCTTCCCAGAGCGATGTACCCCACGACGCTGCCCAGCCCCTGTGTGGCAGGAAATCGGTTGAGCACATCTCCGATCGATACCTGTGATCGATCGTCCAACATTGTGCGAATATTGTCCCGTAGAGTTCCGAAGTCGATTTCCGACTGTGCGATGAGGCCGCTAACTGTCTCGAGGTCCAGCGCGGCCGTGTCCCCTTCAGTCATACCACTCTCGATCGTGTGCAGCGCCGGATCAAACAACTTCCACTGAGACACTGAGCGCACGCGACTGCTGCTGAGCTGCAGGGTGTAACCCAGCATCTCGGTGGCTTTCACGTTTTCCTTCAAGGCAAGTGCGGCGCTCTGCGCTTCGCGCAGAGCCTGGTTGAGTCGCCGCTGTTCCAGATACTCTCGACTTTGCACGAAGTGTTTGAGGCTGCGCGCAAAGCTTTGGAGCACTTCGTGCACTGTCCCTCCCTGTTCGAGCAGAGCACGCGTCAATCGCAGGAGGAAGCGCCGCTCTCGCGTATCGAGACGTCGTGCAAACTCACGTGTCAGCACCTGATCGAGTGCCTGCTCTAGAGTGGCACTTTGCTCCGGGTCCGTGAGCAGGTGCCAGAACGCGGCAAAGGTCCGGCCGGCCTCACTTTCGCCGATGAGATCTACGCCGGCAAACAGGGCAGTCAACACTTCACCACGATTGCCCTCACTATCCATGATGCGTTCGCGCAGCTGCCGGTTGAGGTGCTCGAACTGCTCACGAACGCGGCGGAAGTCCTCGACCAGGTCGTCTGCCTGCACGATGATCTCTCGAATGCGCTCGAGCGCTTGCAGATCGGTGAGGGGCTTCAGCCGCCCTTGTCGGACAGCTTCGATTTCCCGATCGATCCGATCGCGCTCCGCAAGCAGCTTTGCTATTCGAGTCTCAGGGTCGATGTCCGTCTCGTCAGCGAGCCGCGTAAGCTGATGAATGACTGCCGCCAGGCGGCTCTCCGTCGCCGCCGTGCGCGGCTCAATGAGACTCGCGATGAAACGGACCGCGATCGCCGCGGCCGAGGACAACTCATATTGCTCCTCGGCAGCACCTGTCGGGAATCGACGCTCGATGTAGCCGGCAGATAACCACTGCGCGACATAGGCCTCCGCCGTCTGTGGCAAGTCCGCACCCTGGGCGCGGAGCTGTTCAAGGTCGCGAGAAATCCGTTCGTGGAGTATGGAAGCGGGCAAGCTCCGACCGCCCTCTAGTAGGTGGGTTTGCAGTAGGGCGACGATGTAAGGGCTCTTATCGGCCGCCAGCAGGCTCCAGACAGGTTGCGTCCGGAGGCGCTGGAGACCTGCAACGGCCTTATCCGCCTTCATACCACTCCGTGGATAACTCAGAGTTACGCCAAACTAGCCGGCAATCAGCCTCGTCCCAACGGTACGCAGTGCATCTTGCACCTGCACGCTCTAGATTGCCCTTCTGGCGACGGCAAGTGTTTGGCGTACGCGCCCGAGTGTACACAGGCGATTGCCCAGTTCGCCTGACCCAACCTTACCCCAAAGTGGCTTTCAAACCCATTCTGAGGCCCTGATTTGCGGCTTGGTTCTTAAAGGCAAAGCACCGCCTGCGGGCGCAGGGACGTGGAGCGGCGGATGTCAATTTGCCTGGCGATCTTGGCTCTCAACATCTGACGAACATTTACATCCGGGTTCTAAGACGTTGGAGAACGACGTAATAGCAAGGAGTGCGAAGCGTGCGTTCCACATGATGGAGCACGCAATGGCTCTCCGGTGGAGCTCTACACCTTCTGCTCAGGTCGTCTGCATGTAGAGTGAAAAATGACGGGTCGAGAGTACCGTGTTAATCCGTGAGGCGGCGGAGTTGCCTCAGTCATTCGCGTCACCCTGGCGGCGAGATTGTGTTCTGGCCGCAGCAGCTGACCGCTCCTCAGCCATCCCTGCAAGCGGAAGCATGGCGCCCATGCCACCCTCCAATGTCCCCAAACGAGCCCCCTTGGGCTATCCGGCTCAGTATGGCCGCTGTTGCAAATATCCGTTCCATGACTTCAGGCCATGTTCCATCTGAACCGAGTGCATGGCTGTCGAAAGCCACATTCGAGGCCAGAGCTAGGTTGACTGAGTGTATCCACTCGGATACACTCAAGCTCATGAACCGATTCGAGCGCTCCGAAGAATTTGCAATCTGGCTGGAGCGCCTGGCGGACAAGAAAGGCAAGGCGCGGATCTTGTCGCGGCTGGATTCGGCGGCACTGGGTAATTTCGGCGATTGTGAGCCGGTAGGGGAAGGTGTCAGTGAAATGCGCGTCCACTTCGGACCCGGCTATCGCCTCTATTACACTCGCCGCGAAGCCGTCGTTTACCTGCTATTGATTGGTGGTGACAAATCCTCACAGGCGCGTGACATACAGCGCGCAAAGCAGATGGCGATAGAACTGAAGAAGTCCGACGCTCAAAAGCAAAAGTCAGAAGAGCACGCGCATCCGAAACGCAAAGCCAGGAAAAAGTGATGTATGGCCAAAAAAGTTAAATTCGCTTCCTTCGATGTATCAGAACACCTGAATGACGAAGAGGTGATTGCGGAGTATTTGACCGCTGCACTGGAAGACCCGAATCCCGACGTATTTCTCGTGGCGGTGGCTAACGTGGCAAAAGCCCGGGGAATGATGGAGATCGCCAAAGCGTCCGGACTCGGCAGAGAAAGTCTGTACAAGGCGCTCACACCAGGAGCAAAGCCTCGATACGAAACCGTGCGCAAATTGATCGATTCACTCGGCTTGCACATGGCCGTCGTCGCGAATTGAGGAGAGGAGCGCTTCAACCTGGTCGGGCGAGCAAGCATGAGCAAATCGGTTATTGCCGCTCGAATTCGACCTAACCATAAAGTCGTCGGTATCGGTTGACCCGCTTCCGCTGCTGCGGGTTCAGGGTCAGTGGATAGAGGAGGCGGGATTCGAGATCGGCCCGCGGGTGCGAGTGCAGGTTACGACGGGCCGATTGCTGCTGGAGGTTGAGTCGGCATTCCGCTCAACATCACCGCTCACCACCGCGACGCCGGCGCCATCGGGAATGAAGTCAGCGGCGAGAGCGGCGCGCTCAGCGCCGCAACCGCAGGCAAAGCGTCCAGCTTCGCCTACGGTGGCACAACCTGCGATCCGCATTCTGCGGTTGCCCCAAGTGCTGAGCATCACCGGCCTCGGTCGCGCCATGATTTACCGACTACAAGCACAACAACGCTTCCCGCATTCCGTGAAGATCACTGCGCACGCAGTCGGTTGGATCGAGGCGGAGGTACAAACACCGCGCACAAAAATCATCGGCAACAAGCGCAATGCCGCTGTCGTGACCCGTGATTTGCCGCGGTACGCCTCGATCGCACGCAGCAAGTCACCCACGTCAGCCGGGTAAACCAGACTGGCGTAATGCTTGGTCTTGACGGTCGGCAGCACCCCCTTCAGATCCGGGATCGGATTGCGAGTCGCACGCCGCGTGACAACGGCGAAACTCATGACCTCGCCACATTTGGCGCCCACTTTGCGCGCTGTCTCCACCGCGCCTCGCTTCACCATGCGCTGCAGAGGCTCGAGGAAGTCCGCCGCGTCCAGCGCGGTCACCGGGCGCCGGCCGATGACCGGGAAGATGTCCTGCTCAAAGCGGGTGAGCACCGCCTTGGCGTAAACCGGACTCCACTTCTCGCGTTTCTGTTCGCCACCACTCGCGCGTGAGCGCCTCAAAGGTATCCGCTTGAGCCTGTTTGGCCACCTTGCGCTCCAGGCGCGGATCAATGCCGGCGCGGATCTTGGCGCGAGCGGCGTGGCACTGGTCACGTGCCTCGACCAACGTCACCTTCGGGTAGGGACCGACCCCTTGAAAGCGGTACGTCATCCGCCACAGGCGGCTGCCGTTCTTCTTGACGAGCAAATAAAGTCCTGCGCCATCGGACAGCTTATAGTCCTTGTCAGCAGGCTTCGCGTTACGTAGTACCAAGTCTGTCAGTGTCATATAAAGGCCCTTTTTCCGAGGTTTTTGGCCTTTTGGGGGTATGACTTGGGGGTATGTGCAGGATTTCCTCGTTGAGGACCGCCCGATTTCCCAGCTGAGGACCACCTGACGGGGGTCACTGGCGGAGCCGAAGGCGACGAGGTTTACGCTTCCTTTTTCTTGCTGGCAAGTTTGCGGGCCTT
>Ga0307509_10003903_pt1 | contig 22046 bp, 15 predicted proteins | sample 10_EM_MG_FD_202245 | JGI IMG/M metagenome (GOLD analysis project Ga0307509, IMG submission 202245) | Populus trichocarpa ectomycorrhiza microbial communities from riparian zone in the Pacific Northwest, United States - 10_EM | ecosystem: Host-associated > Plants > Roots > Unclassified | place... | reverse complement strand
ACGTAGGGGAAGTGTTAAAATGTACGATTTCCTATTCTGTAATAGAACGGTCCTGTATGAACTAGTGGATTCTAGAAGTTTCCTTGGGGTATTATTAATGTTCGTGTAACATCAGATGGATATAAAAGGGGGCTGGATTCCCTTTCATTTAGATAGATCACGCAAGCTTGGAATATACTTCTACAGTCTTAAACTATATTGTGTTCTTAATATTGTTACCAACCTTCTACGAAGACAAGTACAATATCCCACATATTTTCAGATCCTGATGGCGGTGAGGTGGTGGGTCGGGAAGATAAAGCTGATAAAGGGGAGATACTAGTGCATCAGGCACGATATATGATATTTGATAACTGTGAGCTATATTTTTTTGTTTACCATTGACCCACACATTACTAAGTAATTTCTAAAGATACGATGGCCACATTCAGATCTAAAGAGGACAGTGCAAAAGATGAAGTCCCACTTCACCGCTTCCAGGAGCGTATCGGCGCTTTTCGTGCAACGATTCATATGATCGCTAATCGTATGAACTCGGAAGTATGGACATTAAGGAAACTTCAAGCCTCCTTGTGCAAGCTAGTTAGTCTATTCTCCCCTTTGGCCAAACGAATCAAGCATTAATTTTTTGGGCGGCCAGGAGGAGGATATCGACCAAATGATATCGGACGCAACAACCTACGAAGATAACCAGGGGATGGAAAGAGTTCCCGACGATAACCCCCAAAACCTAAAACAATCAGTAGAAATAAGACTTACAAAGGAGGAAAAATTGGATTGGGATAGGGATTATGAGCGAGCCCGGCAGAATAAGGTTCGGAGGAGGAAACAGGGCAGAATTCGAGACCTCCTCACCTCCCTTAATAGACTCTCCGCAGATTTGTTCGCTGCTATCAGCATGGCCGAACGACAGATTTCCGTTCTCCAGGACTTACACAGCGTGTTTTTCACGAGCTACCGAACAAAAACTAAAAATGCCGAGAAAGGACACCCACTCAGACAGAATCCCTTCTACCAACACATTGTCCCAATCCCCATCCTCTTGGAAAATCCCGAGCAGATATGGCCGAATACCTTGGACACTATTGACGAACTGATTCGAGAGAGGAAATCTTTCATTCAGAAAGTTAAGGAGTTAGTAGAAAATATGGATATCCGGAGAAAAATTGTATAGTCCCCATATCTAAGCATCTAGCGAGAATGCTAACGACTCAACAGTTTTCCGTATTCCTGAAGTCTGATCAAGCTAGAGCTACTCCCTCTGAAACAACCGCTCAGGAAGCAACAGATGCGATGAAGCGTACCGAGGAGACTATTAAAAAGGGCCAGGCCCAGCTTGTGCAGCAAGGGCAGACGTTATCTGGTTTCACTATCGTGACAACGGCATTTCTTCCTTTGGGCTTTTGCGCTTCGGTATTGTTACCTTCTGCCTGTCATATGAATATTTTCTGACAAGAAACCCGATCAGTATTTTGGCATGAACAACATAAAGGACTTCGATAGGGCTCCCATGTCCAAACGCGATTTCTGGCTGGCCACAGGTCCAGTATGTGCTGGAATAATACTGCTAACAGTAATAATTGTCCTCTGGAAGCGTCCAATGGCTGCGAACCTCAGGTCCTGGGCCCTCGCAAAATTGAAGCGGTCTCCCCGCGTGAGGACAGATATCGAGACCCCGGCCTCTGATGAGGCCGATTCGCTGGGGCAGACCAGAGACCAAGCACAAGCCTCGCGGCCTTCAGCCCCCCCCTCACTAACACACCACCGCACATCCCCAGGGCTACATACCCCACCAATACCACAGTCTCCGGGGTCAGGGATTAGGATCCAGCTAGTAAACGTACCCTCATCAGCCAGATCACTACCGCCTCTTTCACCTGGCTCGCGCCCGCCACAGCGACAGTTCTCGATAGGGGCATACTCAACAGACCCGCCGAGCACGATAGACACAAATAGAGCTTCCCTTCCACTGCAATCTGGAGAACTGAGTACGTCGCCACTTATGGCGGGTTCTAGACCGCCGGGTACTCATACCCCGTAGCTAGGAGGAGGTGGGGGATAAAGGATCTGACGGCCTAACTCCGGTCAGTGGTTGGGGGAAGTAGCAACGGTAGCCATTGACGACCGAAAATGGTTGGACTGACAAAACTAGAAGGTGAAGAAGAAACTCGATGGCGAAACTCTGTCTATGATCTATAGGCAGCCGTGAGGATATCACAAACAGGTGGTACAGAGACTGAGCTAGGGGAAGGAGAGATTCGTTCCTTCAATCCGTATTTTTATAGCTTAGTTTTTATTTATATGTTTGATGATATGGGGGGGTGGCTTAAGGATTGTATCTTGTGTTACTCGTTGGGTGGATGCGTGTTCGCATCTGCCATCGGGGTGTCGGCGAGGACGATCTTTTGTATAGTCACGGGCATTAGAGCTTAGACAAAAAGATACAAGATTTGCAAGGCGAATTTATCTGTGCATATTCGACCGCCCATAGTAGGTTCGGGCTCAAATGTTCCTGTTCTTGGCGTTCGTAACCTGTAGGGCAACATGATTGAAAGGACGTTGGAAGAATACAGTACCGGTCCCTACTGCTATGTATGAGGACTATAAGGCGAAAATAATATCATTATACCAGTCTTTAATCTAGTGGACAGCTTTCTCTGCTTAGAAGCACATAACCCGCAGGTCCCATGACGACATTCACATTATACATGCATAGATACTCCAATTGAGTCTTTGCCTAGTTCTCCGCTAAGGGTATCTCAGCTCTTACACCATTCCAGCCCACATATAGCAAGGCAGTGGCTCATGCCATACCCACCGCCCTAGGAAATGTTCAAAACCATAGAGAATGAGTTCATATGTTAACAAACCTTGACCTCTGAAATCCATAGTATCCCATGCATTTATGAGGTTGTGAGTTGGAGACGATTGTGCACATATACAGCCCTGGGTGGGGAAAGCCTTTGCGATAAGCATTTCTACATCTTTGGTATGATACATAGTATCTTGACAGGTTCCTTAGTTTTAGGGCATACTTTAGCACCCTGTTGTTTTGTTTAATGCATCAATAGACTCTGAGCAACTCAAAATTTTATTTTTGGGAAATTTCCTAGTGGTCATTCACTAACCCTTATTTCCATACTTCTACATAATCTACCTAGAAAGTGATCCTTAACCCCATCCCCACCATTTACCCCTCCTCCATATCACCATTTAAAACTCTCTACATGTCTCGCATACCCCTCTCTGCCATTGAATTTATAAATTTAGGGGAAGGCTTTCCGCTGTGGGGAAAAAGCCGTGAAATTAATATACCCGGACACAATGAACTACCGTCCCCGCACATACAGCACCCGCCTGTATCTGTATTGTAAGCTATTGATCTAGCAGCCAAGATCCCTTCTCTCAACCTTTTAGGGCAGGGTTGGCACTTTTGGGAAAAGAAATGCATTTAAAAGGACATCACACATATCCACTCCCTTCACACTGTACCCTGCTTCCCCTTGTACGTACTCTCATGCTAACAAAAGAAAGAAAAAGACCCCCCACTGTCCGTAGCCTCCAGGGATATAGGCATTAGACTCTGTGTGCACCCGACCCTTTCACCCTCCCTTCGGACTCTTCGCTTTCCTTCCTCTTCCCTTGGTGGATGTATCAAGCACATTCCCGAAACCTAAACCCTTTCCCAGAAACTATCCGAACAATAAAACAGCTATCGCGAGAGCATGCCGAGCAGTCTCTCACTACTCCCAGCGCACACTGGGTGATTGACCCACCTCACCAAAAACAATTGACTTAAGTGAAGTACATCCATAATCCTGATGTTCCAAAACAGAACTCAGTATCTTGGTGCAAGTCCATGGCCAGGCTTTGAGCACCCCTAAACCTTTGAATCGAGCTGCCGCCCTGTGAAAAAAGGCACTCTTCGTATGTATAAACCTACAACCCCTATTATACAATTCTTAGACATAGTGGACTGTATATAAAAAAGGAAGGGAAAAACGCCCCTATCTCAGGGCCAATGATGTGTCAGCAAGATATCATACCTTGCTCAAGTATCATGCCCCAGATTATAATTTTCTTGAACAAAAACTGCTTATCACATTACCAAATCTCCCTTAACTTTAAGTTCATACCTCAAAAGTGTCGGAGGACAAACAGTGGGGTGACTCGTAAATGGCGTAACGGTCAAATACAGGTATTTCATTACGGGTGCCTTCCAAAAAAAAAAAATAATAGCGGAGTAGGCGAAGCCGGGTTTCTGGAAGATAGAGTCATCATTTCCATATTTCGGAAATCTAGCGGTAGTTTCCCGCTAGGCCCCGAAAGCGAGAGCGTTGAACTCTTAGATTTCAAGCACTTGGGAGTCGATGCTCCTGCCCATAGTACTGTAGTGAGCGGGGAGAAGAAAGAGGATATCAGGGAGATATTAGTGCATCAGGCACGATATATGATATTTGAAAACTGTGAGCTAAGTTATCCATTGTTGCCTACTGTTGCCCCACAAACCATTGCTGAGTAACCTCCAAAGACACTGGCTACATTCAGATCCGAGGATGATTCCAAAGATCAGGTCCTACTTCGCCACTTTCGGGAGGGCATCTGTGCCTTTTGTGCAACTATTCATATGATTGCTAATCGTATGTACTCGGAAGTATGGACATTAGGGAAACTTCAAACCTCGTAGTGCAAGCTAGTTAGTCTATTCTCTCCTTTGGCTAAATGAATTAGGCATTAATTTTTGAGTACTGCTAGGAGAATGATGTCGACCAAATGATATCGGATGCGAAAACCTAAGAGGGCAACCGATGGATGAAGGGAATTACCGCTGATGAGCCACTACAGTTAAAGTTACTGCTAGGAGAGAGTCCCACGGAAGAGGAAGCACTAGAACAACTGGAACGGAATGAGTATTGTAAGGGAGCCGGGTGGGGCAAGGTTCGGAAGAGGAAGCACAGAAGAGTCTGAGACCTCCTCACCTCCTTTGATAGGCTCTACGCAGGCTTATTTTCCGCTATGCCTGTTGCCGAACGACAGATCGCTATTCTCGAAGACCTACATAGGGTATTCTTGACTGCCGACCAATGCATAAGGGTCCTAAAAAGAGATTCCCGCTCCGGCAGAAACCACTCTAGAAGAATACCGGAATTTCTCTTACCCCATCCTCCTAGAACATAGCGACCGAGCATGGGTGAATACTTTAGATGCTATTAACGAGGTTGTTTAAGGGAGGAAAGGTTTCATTAAGAAAATCGAGGAGTTGGTAGAAAATATGGACAGAAGAAAAATTGTATAACTCGTATCCGAAATTATGGCCGGCTAACGACTCAACAGTTTTTTGTGTTATTGAAGTTTGATCAGGCTAATGCGCCCTCTCTGAAAAGACAGCCCAAGAAGCAGCATGTGCAATGAAGCTTATCGAGAGAGCTATCACGGAGAACCAGGTCACATTAATTGAGCAAGACAAGACTTTATTTGGTTTTCGCTGTGATGGCTACAGCGTTTCTTCCCCCCAACTTTTGTACCTCGGTATTTTACCCTTATCTATGGTATGAGTGTTTCCTGATAAGAAACTTTCTCAGTATTTCGGCATAGACGGGATCAAGCACCAAGAGGGCACCATATCCCTAACGGACTTCAGGGTAATGGCAGGCCCACTAACTATCCCACTACTTGTAATGGTAATACTGCTCATCACATGGAAACTGCCTATGACAGCCAAATTCAAAACCTATACTGGAAGAAATTAAGTCGATCCTCCAAGGAGAAAACAGATGATATCAGGGGTTAGGGTTTAAGTGCCCCTAAATCGCAAGAACAGGCTATAGATCTAGACTGACCCTTACTGGTTCACCACCCCAGAATAACTCTACACTTCCAGTGGCGGCTGTCCCACCACGGTGGATGGGGTCTCGACTACGGTTCCGAGGACCTCTACTGACCCAAACCCTCCTACAAAATTAGTGGCAAATAATCTAGGCCATCCGGGAACTCAGTCTTCATGGCCATCACAAGAGCCTCCAGCTGGACCCTGGTGTGCGCAGAGCGTCTAGTGTTACGAAGGTCACAAAGTCTCAAACCGTCAAACTCTGCTCTACGATTAAAAGGGCAGGAGCGGCAACTATTGAGATCTTAAAAGGAGGTGCTATATTATCTGGGAGGTGGGAAAGAAATCAAATGAGAATGCTGCAGAAGGAACTGGAAATATCGTGAATGAAGGATACAAGGACTATGGGAGGAGAAATGCACTTCTTTAGAGCGTATTTTTATATTAATACCTTAATGTTTAATTCTGTTAGATTAGGTGAGGCGATACTTTAGCCTGTTGTAATCCCCTGTTACTGATTGGGTTGAGAGATGTATGGCAAGAATGTTGGCAATGACGGATTTTTGTATCTCAACGTAATTGAATGAATGTTGGCACCAGCCACCCCTGCAGCCATATGTGCCAATCCCAAAGCAAAGACCCCTACACCCCCCATCCCCCAGCAGCAGCGAGTTTCTCTACTTGGCAGTACGTAACCAGTGGGGTTGGTTGTGATATTCACATCATATTAGCATGCCTGTCCCTTAAATGTTTGCTGAGGGAAAATATAGGGAGCGAGGATAGAAGGCATAACTTGTATTCCGGCGTGCACAGAGGACTACATATACTATAGAAATTTCCCAGTTACTCGCAATAATCCATCCGATGCTAAGCAGTATCACCAGTGAGGACCTCATTTCAACATCCACTAAATGTGTAGTGCACAAGGAAATTACTAATATCACGGGAATCCATTGTTTGTAATATCTAATTTCCATATATGCTTCCTTTCCCCTCTCAAATGCTTCTTTCAACTTTCTACGCCTTTTCAGCCAAGGTATACTACCGTAGTTAGGACCAAGAGGCCTTCTCTTCTGTCGTCCTTCTATTCTTCCCATCTAGTTTCTTTGAAGGTCTTTGTTTTCTTAATCCCTACAGAGGGCACCAAGAGAGTCCTGCAGTAACGGCAGGGCTAAATCATTTCACTATATTACTTGGCTACACTTTTGTCATTATTCAATAACTATGGTTTCTTAATTAATAATCTTTACCGTTGACTCTTGCCACCCCTCGCTCCAAAACAATCACCCATTGCCTTTCTTCACTACGAGTGATAGGATATGATAAAACTCTTTGATGAAAAACCTAAGTCAGGCTCGACTAGTGACAAATATCGCAGTAGGTATTACCGGCCCCAGGAGGTGGCCGAATTATCTCAGAGATCAGAATTGATCATGTAAAAGAAAATCATTTATTTTCATAGGCCCCCCTGCACCGGCCCAGAAACATTACGATACTTCTTGAACGTGGAGTGTGCTGTACGGCAGAGTACATCAGGGTAAGAAGTGGTGTCATTCCGCTGGTGTTGGTATTTGGCCCTCTGTTTTATTTATTTATATCTTACTTGAGTACGGTGCCATATTTACTCGATAAATCCACCATCTGGGATCGGATTGGGATCCCCCCCCCCGATCAGAGACATATCACCCCAAGAAGGAATAGTGTTATCCAGAGGGAATAGATTTGGGAGGCTGAGTTCGCTGGATTTCTTTACTGGTGTTCGTCAGTTAATCATCACCTCGTTGACCTACTCCCCTTGGCCTCTTGTGGTTTGGACAGCGACTCTTGTTGAGATCTCTGATAGTGGATCTAACAACACTGTCGTACCAGTGGGTTCTCTGGGCTCCGGGTGTTCTTTTGATAGGTACCGATAATGGCAACTTCCGAAGACAAGTCAGCTCACTTTACACATTTTCGTGGCTGCAAACGAGATGTCAGAAAAAAGAGATAAAAGTTGATTGAAAAGGGGTGGGGTGATGATGATTTCTCCCTGCTCGGCTTCCCTCCTTAGATATTGCTTTGTCTATCGTACAAGTACACCGCTACTCAATTCGCTGCAATAAAATATATACAATGTTTACGGAGATGCCGCGCAGTTTCCCATGAGTCCACCCACGTGTCTGATAGCACGGTGCTAACCATGCCAAGATTCCCGACAATTCGGACCATGCTACATGTAAGCAATTTGCAACGAAGGGAGGGGGGGGTTCGATCAAAAATGATCGAAGGACTAGGAATGCGCTTTTTCGAACCGGGGGGCTATAAGATAGAACCCCTTCTAAAAAATGTTAAGCAATGATATTTGAAGGCAGTTGGAAGCAAAGAAACTAATAAAATGATAGGAAAAGAAAGCAAATGTAATAGAAGAAGCAAAGAAACTGGCACCAGCGCTCCGCTTCCCCTGCTTCTGAGCAATAAATACTTACACAGCTGCTTACACAGCTGAGTCGAGGGTAGAAATTCCCATAAGAGTTCCACTATTTTTGCTTACTAAGACATTAAAGAACCCGCCCCTTTAATCCCCATTTTCAGAAGCGCCGATTCAAACCCCTCCCCCCGGGTTCGATTATCGAAGGCCTTCTTTCCAACACTGCATGTAAGCGACCTCCAGGGGAGGCTTCAGGGGAGGCAGCACTCCAGCCGAGGGCCGGTGACAGCCCGATATTAACAACTATTACACCAAAAGAGATATCCATTACATGCGATAAGGAGTGTGTTCATACAAAAGCCCTAATTTGATCAAAAATCCCAAAACCAGAGTGCTCTTATTCCCGTCTTCTGTCACCATACCGTAGTGTTTTTACACCTTAACTATCCAACAGCTTCCTGACCTTTCGTTTTGGCTACCTTCTATACACGTAGACAGCCCTTCTCAAGTTAGTTTTGTTCCAAATTCCTGCCCCTTCTTGTGCAACATTAGTAGCCCTGAATTGAACTGCTTGTCGTCTACTATAGAGCCAGCCAGAGGAAGATGAAAAGGGCTGATGTTCTACAGTGAAGTGGATTTCTCGCAATGCTCCCAGTCATCTCGTCCGACCAAGACAGGTGGCATGGTAAGGGACGAGATTGTCTGATTCTTAGATGGGACGGACGGCCCTAGCTCCGTCTTTGACGGGACTGACCGCCGTTGCTGTTGTCGACTCCGCCACGTAACATTCGCTACGGGAGAAATACCGGAGCAAGTACAGTACTAGCAGTGTATGATAGCACTCAATATTGTGGTCTTCTGAAAGGTTGCTAAAGGGGCCGACAGCTCTCCCAGCTGTTTTTTATCAGAGCTTGATTACGCAATAGCATCCACCAGGGGCCGTGCTAAGAATTTCGCTCCGAAGAACCAGATACACTGCCAATTCTCGGGCTCAGTGGCTTGCCAAGTGATAATTAAGCACGGCTGGAAACAAAAAAAAAAAAGGATTTGCAACCTTTCGTCAAGCGAGTTTTTCGCAACTTTTAGGAAAACTATAATTTAAGGTTAAAAATAAAAAATAAAAATAAAAATAAAAGGCAGAATAAAAATAAAGTTATTCCTTGGTGTATGTGAAAACAGTCAGATTAGCCAGTCTCGCTAAGCTTCGTGATGTGTTGAGAATATTTACCCCAACAAACAAAAGTCATGAGAAGCGTAAAGACTAAAAATCCTATTTTCTGACCAAGTCTAGCACATTGCTCCCAGATCTGTCCTCAGGGTGCAGGCTACAAATTTGACTGCTTTCAAGCCCACTAAGGGATAGCATTGAAAATAATGAGTAATAAAATAAAATAAAGTAAAAATCTTGAATAGAGTTCTAGAAAACTATGTTGGGGGGTAGAAGGTATGGTCCGATTGTCGTCAAGCAGCATTGGATTAGACAACTGGGGACACTGATTCCTGGTGATATCACAGTAACACCTGAGGCGGAGCTCTAGCATGTGCAAGTGTAGGACCCGCTAACCAGAACGGATAGCGATACGTCGGGCTTGTCAGCCTCGGGTATCCGTAAAAGCTTGAACAATTGGACGGTATGTGTCGCCGGGTTTTCTGGGGGTCGGGAACTTTTTTTCTCTTTCTTTCTACCCGGAAGGGTGTACGGAGGCTGTGTTTTCGTTGTGTTTTTTTTGCCCGCTTTCTAGAGAATGGAATTTTTCACTACATAGCACACCCAATTATTATCGTAAGAAGGGTCCTGCCAGTTGAGTCCAACTCAGAACAAGAAGTGAGAGAGCGTGGGGGGCTAGTTGCAAGACACAAACAGTGCTAGAATTGGAATTTCGAGAGGTCTCAGAGCTCGACAACTGTCACTTTGTTTGCTTTTGGAAGGCTCAAGGAGATAAAATTTGGTTTTTGGCCTAGAAGGTGGCTTGAAGCTAGTCCCCACGCTCTCTCACCACTCACTCTGAGCTGGCGCAACTGACAGGGCTTTTCTCAGTACAATAACCAGAGTGTTGTTCGGATTCATGAAATCCACCTTCTCGTTCAGCCTTGTAGTCTCTGGAGTCTGAGACAAAACCTCCTGCAAAGGATTGGTATTTTCCTGAAACAGTACGAGATCAATCCTCAAGACCTGGTGGATGTTGCTGGCTGGTATTCTCAGCTCCTCTTTCAAAATAAACCTGTCCAAGGCCTATGAAGATAGTGGATTTCTTTGTGATTTAACTCAAGCCCATACAGAGGAAATTTTGACTAGAGTAACTCGTCCTCTTAAGCCGCTCGACGTAACGCTACTTTATCCACCCTCCCGCCCTTAATAGTGGTGGATTCATAAAGCTACAGCATAACCAAGCTTTTTATTCCCCCTTACAAAGCTTCCCTTGCCGATATTGCCTCAAAGCCACAGTATATCACTCGTCACTGCATTTACTCCGAGCCTGCCTCCACATTTCAATTCGCACCCAAAATGTGCCCCTCTTCGTACTCTAATAACTTCATAAAAAGGCAAGACACTTGCAGCCTCTTCCATTAGTTTGAGGTTAATAGGTTACTCTACAACCTACCGCAAAAACTCGAATAATCGAACCTTGTCCTATGTCGTTGGAGTTACCTCTTCTGGTAAGGTCTAGTGTTTTTTTGTTTTTTTATGGACCTCAGAGGGGGTGAGCGGCTCTTTTTTTTTTGCTTCGGTTTTTGCCCCTATTCTGAAGTAGGGAATTCTCAACTACATAGCACACGGTTAGATTATTCGAGTTTTTGCGATAGCTGATACAGACCTGGCTTAGGGCGGACGAAACTGCCGCTTGGCAAGCACCGCTATGAGGCTGCCGTGAGGCCAGCCTCGTGAGAAGCCCGGAACAAAGGTGTGATAGGAAAACTGAGATGTGTTCGATGTTCGATGTAAAGATCGTAAACATGATGTACAGAGAAAGGAAGGCAAGTGAGATTAAATACAGTTTGTGGTGGCCATTATCACTGTGCTCTCTATCACAAACCCCTGGAGCACTGACCGCCCTTGACATGGTTATACTATTAGGCAAAAGTCGGGCGCACCCCATAACTTATATGGTAACTAGAGTTTTTCCCCCATACAAACGCGTTTTGTGGCGTTTTTTGTAAGGGCAGCAAAAGTCAGGCGCACCCCCCAGAATAGGAAATAGACCCAGAAGTTTTGTGGCACCGCGCCCTACTTACCCCTACGGAGGTACAGCGTGTAAATCTTTTGTAGGTTCCACAAACGAAGACTGCCACCCTCACCCCCTGTGTAACAGACAAAACTTACATACTGTACCGGTACCTTCGTAACACGAGTACAAGTACCGAGTACTAGTACTCGAGTACAGGTGCATCTCCCGGTGGGCTAACCCAATGTGCATATTCGGCTTCCCCCCGGGTGGCTGTGCCCTCCTTTAAATTGGATTGTCCCCGGGCACTTACCAGGAGCAGCCGACGACATGGGGAAGTCAAAGGTTTTAGCATGAGCTGAATGAACTATGGGTGCTTCGACCGGACTAAATACACTATAAGAAGGGAGCTCTCCACCCGACTTCTGACATCATGCTTGTGTAAAGCTACGAAACTATCTATATTCCTCCCTCAAACTCAGTGTTACAAGTCCAGGATGGCTGACCCAGGCAGGGACCCCTCTGTTATGCTAGACCTTGCCACTTCGATAGACCCTCCCTCGATCATCAATCCCTCACCAGGATCCATTTCCAAATTCCCAATGGCACCGCCACCACCTCCTGCTCCTGTTCAGAAGAGGGATGGCTTAGCCCCGACCTCTATTCCTGGGCTAGACCCTTATCAAAGTTACGCAACCTCACTAGCATCCGGTTACCCCGAATTACCAGGAGTACCACCACCCCCTCCTGAGGACGTGCAGAGCATGTACGACTACGGGCTATACGGCTCAGGCAAGACCGCTGTTCCTCAGTTTGAACCTTACCAGAGCCCTGCAGCTTCACCACTGGCAAATTCTACTTACACCCAATCACCAAAAGCATCACCACCACCTCCTGGGCTCGTACGGAGGATGTTTGGGCATGGCTCAGGCAAGACTTCTGTTCCTCAGTTTGACTCTTATCCGACTCCTGCAGCTTCACCACTGGCAAATTTCACTTACACCCAATCACCAAAAGCATCACCACCACCTCCTGGGCTCGTACGGAGGATGTTTGGGCATAGCTCAGGCAAGACTTCTGTTCCCCAGTTTGATCCTTATCCGACCCCTGCAGCTTCACCACTGGCAAGTTCCACTTACTACACCCAAGCACTAAAAGCACCGCTGCCGCCTCCTGCCCCCGTTTACGGGATGTACAGTCCGGGGATGACCTCTGTTCCTCCGCCAGACCCTCCCTCCGCTCTCAGACCCTTACCGGGGCCCGCTCACAAATTACCAAAGGCGTTGCCCCCGCCTCCTGAACCCATTCGGAAGATGGACGATGTAGACACGACCTCTGTTCCTCCGTCAGACCCTCCCTCCACTCTCAGAACCTCACCGGGGCCCGCTCACAAATTACCAAAGGCGTCGCCCCCGCCTCCTGAACCCATTCAGAAGATGGACGGCCTAGACATGACCTCGGTTCCTCTGCCAGGCACATACTCAACCCCCACACCCCCACTGGGATCCACTCACCAGCCATCAAAGGTGCCAATGCTGCCTCCTAAGTTGGCTCGGGGATCACATGACCACTTTGGTTGGGAAGCCATAGGCGAACAGCCGGACTTTTATGATGAGCGAGGTTGCCTGCATCCAAGCCACAACCTCGTGAGTGAAAAGCTAAAAAACAGGAGAGAAGACGATGTCGTGATTTTTGACTACTCTTTAAACCCGGATTACCTGAAGCGTGTTGATAGAAATGCATTTGAGGGCGGTGGTCTCTCAGCGGGGCTTTTTAGTGAAGATGATGATATATTTTTTCAAGTGTCCAAGGATAGGCTAAAAGACTCCAAACAGTTTGACGAAATAATTAACCATACGAGAGCTCTTCCACTAATACAGTCACCGGAACCACGGTTGGGTATCATGTAAGTATACCTTTCAAGCATCTTTATCATTACCCTTGTCTGCTTGAATTATCCGGTGCTGCATACACCATGCTAGCTCCGATGAGACCCCAATATATCATATATCCCCAAACTTACATACTAACTTTTGGGCTCTTTTTTCCTTTTTCCAAGTGACTTCCCCCAATGTTACGATACATACGTAAGTTGTTGTCTGACCTAGTGGCAATTTTCTCTCCTGAAGCAATTTCTCACTAGAAATAGGATGATAGTCTATTAAATTTAATTGGGGAAAGGCTCGGCCTTCTGAGGGACGGTGAAACTGCTTTCATGGACGCGTATTCACAAAGAGTTCGAGCACTGCCAGGTCTTGGGCGTTTTAGAACAGGCATTTCCTTACGGGCACCTTCCAAAAAACCGTCGGAGTTAGCCAAGTCAGGTTCATCAGAAGATAGGTTCATCCTTTTCGTATCGTTTCCATATTTCGGGAGATCGAGTGAGGGGACTTCATCGGGGTCCGAAAGCGAGTCTGTTGGCCTCTTAGATTTCAAACGCCAAGGCATTGATGACCTTAACCTTGGAGCTATGGCTAGTGAAGAGGAGAGAGATCCTATAGGGGAGATGTTGGTGCACCAGGCACGGTATATGATATTTGATAACTGTAATTTTTACTCTTTCGTCTACTGTTGATTCAAACGTCTTTACTGACTTTTGAAGATACAATGGCTACATTCAGATCTAAGGAGGACAGTGCCAAAGACCAAGTGCCACTTCACCGCTTCCAGGAGCGTATCGGCTCCTTCCGCGCTATTATTCATATGATTGCCAATCGCACGGACATGGAACTATGGACACTGGAGAAGCTTCAAGCCATTTTGTGCAAGCTGGTTGGTCTATTCCCCCTTTGACCAAATCAATCCGGTATTAATTCTTGAGGATAATCAGGAGAGAGATATTGACCTAATGATATCAGATGCAACAGCCTACGAGGGTGGTCAGGGGGTGAGAGGAATTCCTGCTGATGGAGCGCAACGAGATGAATTACAGCCCAGGGTAATCCTTAACAAGGAGTATCAACAGAGCCGGAGAGAGGATGACGAGCGAGCTCTACAGGATAAAACTCGGAAGAGGAAGCCGAGGGGAGCCCGAGACATCCTCGCTTCCTTTAACAGGCTCTCGGCAGCCCTTTTCGCTGCTATCAGCGTGGTCGAACGACAGATTGCTGTTCTCCAGGACTTGTACAGCGTGTTTTTAACAAGCTCCCGAACGAAAGCTGAGACTGGAGAGAAGGGATATCCGCTCCGGAGGAATCCCTTTCACAAGAATATTGTCCCAATCCCAGTCCTCTCGGCACATCCGCAGGAAATGTGGGCGGATACCTTGGACACTATTGACGAGGTGGTTCGAGAGAGGAAATGTTTCATTGAGAAAGTCAGGGGGCTAGTGGAAAATATGGACATTAGAAGAAAAATTGTATGACCCTCATATTCGAACTCATAGCAAAAATGCTGACGGCTGGGCAGCTCCTTGGATTCTTGAAGTCTGATAATTCTGGAGCATCCCCCTCCGGGAGAGCGCCCCAAGAAGGGGTGGCTCCCTCTGGAAGAACGCCCCGGGAAGAAGCAGCCGCCAGGAAGCGGGCTGAGGAAACTCTGAAGAGGACCCAGGCCATACAGGTAGAGCAAGTTCAGCAAACGCAGACACTATCTGGTGTCATTGTCGTGACTACAGCCTTTCTTCCCCTGAGCTTCTGTGCTGAGGTATGTTGCCACCTGTGCACAGAGCGAGTATTTTTCTGACAAGAAACCTTATCAGTATTTCGGTATGAACAACATAAAGGAATTCGACGAACATCACCTATCCCGACGGGATTTCTGGATGGCCACAGGCCCAGTATGTGTTGGAATAATACTATTAACAGTCATAATCATCTCCTGGAAAGGTCCAACAGCGCGGAGATTAAGGGCCTATGTCGGAAGGAAATTGAGTCGACCCCTCAAGAAGAAAAAAATAGATGATATCGAAAGCCAGTGGCAAGAACTTGGGTCCTCCGAGGATTCAACCTCCGCGGTCACCCCAAGTGACAGTAGCAGAGCCCCAAGTGTACCAGATATTGTAGGACTACAACCGCCATAAGGAATCTGATCGCCAAACCCTGCCCTACAATCACAAGAGCAGCAGCCGAAACTAGTGCGATCCGAAAATGGAGCTACTGGGGAACCCGGGGGTGGGCAAGAAACCTAATCGCAAAACTCTGCCTATGCTGGATAAGCAGCAGTGGAATTATTACGATTGAGGGATACCAGGGCCACCGGAAGAAGACATTCGTTTCTTCAATACGGTTTATTATACTTTAGTTTCCTATCCTGTTTGATAAGATGTGATTATGACCCACATCTTTCACTATTAGTTGCGGGGGAGATGCGCCGTTACGCGATCGGGAATATTAGTAGGAATAGACTTTTACATAGAGACGAAGTTAAAAGAATACAAGTACCGGCCACCCTAATAACAGTGTGCGCCGAGGATGTGGTAAAGGTTTTTACACCTCTCTTTGCTCCAGTAGGAAAAAGTTTTTGTTTCGAGAGCACAAAACCATGGGGCCGATGACGATATTTATATGTAGGACATTTGAATGCTTAAATTCTCCATGAGAGTGTGATAGGCTGTGATCACAATACGCACAGGTTCTTGGTTATCCGAAAACAGAAAAACCAGGATTCGACGGAAAGGAAGGAGAGGCTTGTTCGGCTGTAGTCAGTGATCTCGAGCGGCCACCCCGGCCGTAGTCTTACAAAGGCCAGGTTAGTCCGGTCAAAACCATCCGCCGCTGCCAAACCCCGATGTAGCCCAGGCCAAAGCTATCAGGTACCTAGCCAAAACTGCGAGGTTATTCAAAATTTCAGTCAAGACCGCATGACCTGCACATGCCTAGGTAGCCTGCAGATACCCGAGAAGGGCTTGCAGGCTTCTCAGGTCCAATCACTCGGAGTACAAGAGAAAGGGGGAGCCGACGGCGCTGCTCGGGTAAAGGTTTCGCTCGAGCTGCATATGAACTGATCGGTAACCACGATCTTCATATTCACACTACACGATCACATCCTACCTCTAGCCCCTTTACGCAATTCTGTTCAAGACCCTTCAACCACTTCTAGCGGATCAATATCAGCCGAGATACTTTTTCTAGCCTCCCCTTCACTAAATTTGTATCTCTTCTCATTTGTGCATAAAAGGATGCCCATTTCCCCATAAGGGCGAAGATAGAATTAAGATCTTGATATCCTCCACAGACCTGAGGGCTTCAAGTCTGAGTAAACACACACAACAGAAGGTGAGGGTGATAGCGTGGTTCAACCCTGACCCTAATACACAGAAATGGCCTTCTCTGTGTTAGGGTCAGGATCGACACATGCGATGACTCATCTTATACCTAAAGCCTGCGGATGACCCAGGCCTGGCTCGGCTTCAGTTTTGGAAAGCCGTTTTCCCACGGTCCTGCCCGGCCGTCTCTGAAAAGGCCTGGGCTAGTCCGACCTACTTAAATCCGGACGGACTGCCCGCTTTGTATCACTGCCTAGAGAAAGCATTGAAGAATGAGGGGGTGAAAGTGCAATCCCAATAGGCAGGCTCTATTTGTAGCAGAGCACGGAAGAAGGGTGTGTTAGATGGCTGCTCCATTAATCTGCTAGCCGAAAACAGGTCAGGAGATATATACAGTACCCCCGTCTAACTAACAACTCCCGAAACTCGCGAAACTCAACCAACTCTAAAGAAGCACACGAAGGCGACAAATCCTAATCCTTACTAATCCAAAAAAAATATAAAACCATTTCATATCTCCTGATCGTCCATGGCCCCTAAACCCTGCCCCTGGGCTGACTACCGTATGCCTGGTGGCACAGAGCATGGAAAAAGGTCACGGAATCAAAAACCAATATCGTATGCCTAGCGGTACAAGATGTGAAAACAATAATCCACTGCTATGTAGATGCTGACAGCACACCTCAGAACCAACTACTCTGTAGTGATAATTCCGGGGACTTTAACAACAGAAACATTGGATAAAATATACTGAAGTTCTTGCATACCATCCTTCGGTAACAATGGCAACCTTAATCCTCCAGAGTATGCTCCTTGCCAGATTGTAAAAATAGTTTGCATCTGGTCACACTCAGTAATGATCGTTTTGGGTCGGTTGAGACTTTCGATCTGCTATTCAATCGCAGTAAACACTTTCACAGATTTTCGACAGAGGTAGAGTACTAGTACTGTAGTTTGTTGTGGCGCTTTACCTAACACCCCTCGGTATCGAGAACAGAGAGGGATATGCTGGCTAGCTGACCTCAAATAATTGTTGCGTAACTTGGGGCACCTTGTACTAGCATTTGGGGAAAGTTTGGGCACTTCACGAGAGGAGAGCTGAAGCTCGCGATTCTAAATAGACTGGTAAAAGAATTAGTGGCCGAAGGTGGGAAACCCCAAAATTCATGCCTCTCTCAGGCCGAAGAAAATGAGGGGCCAGCCCGCGGTGGTGGGGGCGGCGGGGTTCCGGATAACCCCTTTTTCAGGCTAAGTCAAAAAAGGTGTGGCGAAGTACAGTACGCGAGCGCCTCGGAGTTGGGGGTGGCTTCTGGGGTAGAATTTTCTCAAATGTTTTGCGGTCAGGTGTTGTTTCGGAAACTTCTGTCGTTTATTTAAAGGAAACGTCTAACCGAGTGGGGCTACCTTGTGAAACATCCCGATTCACACCTTATTCTGACCTCGTAGCTAGAAAAACAACCTCCGCCGAATTACTGGCATAGGGTACCGGAACATCGGGCAGAGTAAAAGGGAGTCAATAACCTTAAGACAAGGCTAAGAGAACTTGTCCTGTACAGTACTAACTAGTCCCGGACCCTCCCTATAGTAAACCAACAGTGTTTTTTTATCACGGAAAAAAAAACACCAATCGGCCTAAGAGAGCTACTGCTTCGGGATTCAAGTAAGGTGAGAAAACACAACCATAAAAATGGTAAAAAAATCCAAATGATTCTTTGAAAATCAACAGAAACACTTCTAAATTTTAGTAACATTCTCTCATGCTAAAAGGTATGTACTCGAGTAGGCAGATGCCCCATTTGGCTTAAAATTGACAATAAATCTCCTTTTTATGAAATGTTAGTGCAGGCCTCCTGGCAAGGGGTATTGAAACTGCTTTCATTACTTTGTTTGGCATACGCCCTAGTTCACTATGTGCAGTGGGCCCTACGGTAGAATTCTCATAGAGGAAACAGGCGTAAGAATGGTGAGGGTGCCGCACGAGCACGGCACATTTTGCAAGCCGATCCATGGTTCCCGTCTCCCGCAGGAAGGTGACTGCAGTTGCGCACGATTGGTGCGACCCGAGGGTGACAATGCAATACGGTCTGATACGAGGAGGGCTTTTCCTTGACTTTGGTTCTCCCTTGTACAGCATGAGCTAAAAGAGTGCCGGTATTTTGCCTACCAAGGTACAGCTCCTAAGTTTTGTATGTTCCACAGGGCGTAAGGCCATCAAAACTCGCTTGTGGAACATACAAAACTTAGGCGCTCTACCTCCGTACATTCCTAACTTGAATTGTGTGCTATAATTGTTGTTTTTTGTTAAGTCATAGAATTTATCTGTTTAAGGTACAGACCTCGCATTCGGGAAATATCCCATGGCAGCAAAAACCTCCACCTCCAGCCAGGGGAAAACAAGCCACCCCAAGTCCCTCTGGTATGGAACTAACCACACATCCTGAACAAAGAAAGACACCAAGCAAGCAAAAATAAACATGGCACCTGTAATATGTATACATGTTCCAGTAACTGTATACAGGAGTGGAGTGCTGGATTTCCTATGTTTAGTTTGATTACTTTGCTTGGTTTGATTAGTTTGATTGTTTTACAGCCCCAGAGCTATATTGAGGCCTGGTAGCTTGTGTGAAGTTTAGTTGTGCATGTTGATTGTTTTATTTAGGAACACAAGAGAAGGAATGGTCATGTAAGCTGACGATAGCATTGAGACAGTTTTATGACTCTTAGGTTTCATGTGGGATCACAGGACATGCAAGACAAGGTGCACTGCCCGGTAATGATCGTGGTTGCAGGATATCTGATTACTATCGCTCTGAAGGAACTCTTGTATTAAACTCATCTCCTAGCTAGCAGGAGAACGGCAGACTTCAGCAGACTCATGTTTTATGAATATACTTGGTTGAACGATGATCCCAGAGTTCCACTAGCCCTTTAACTATTATCCCTCTTTATCCTCGAGTTCTCTGAAGTCTCCCTTAGACCGAGCGCTTGCCAGTCAACCACTAGGCCTTTATTGTACTTTTTCGTTAGACAGGAGTAAACCTGTAACAGCACCCGACAAGCTCAAGCATGAAGCACCAAGAAAACCCCCGCCCCAGACATCTTTGACAAAAGAAACCCAACCCAGTCCAATGAAATCCAAACCATAAGAAAGGAAACACCACCTGTATTCAACTGAATTTAACAAATAAATTGATAATGCTACTCCTACCTGACCTTCATCATCCTGGATATAGCACTGCAGGTGAGCCCTTTCCTTGTTTCAAGAGATCAAGGAATCCCAGGATGAATAATCATATGCCAGTCCAACAACACAGCACCAGGGAGAAGTGTGGTAAACAGCTGGCAAGATGGGGTACTATAATGGGGGCACCCTATAGAGTGGTGAACTCTAAGGTTGCGACCCCACCAAACACTCAAAGTAGAAGATAAAGATGAGGTAAATAATTCAAAAGAATCAACAGGTAAAACTTAATATAGTTAAGCTCGAAGCTTCACTCAATTGATTCTCTCAAAGAAAAGTTGAGTATCGAAGTAGAATCACACAGGCTAAACCTTAAGTAGATATCAGATTTTAAGCCTTTGACATTCACCACTACTCCGACCATGCACAAGTACCCTGTCCTGCTCAGGCCTGTCCGAGGTCTACCCTCCATCAGGAATTACCCTGCCAGAAGTATTGGACTGGCTCGGATACACTTAACTCCATCAATAGGATTAGAGTCTCTGCAATGCATCTCCAATACAACTGCAGGTGGATAAACTCTTCCTATTGAAGTCATACCAGTCGCTAACTGTTATGACAATAACCGGAGTCAATACCTAGGTGGTGGACTCACTGGCCCAGTGGTAGTTTTGTCTATACAAGCTATGCAGTCTATCATTTAATCTACATGACTACTCAATGTGATAATTTGACATGCAAGCTCCCGTGGTGAGATGTAGCCGATGGTTGGCTAAGTTGGCACTATCCCTAGCTAGTCTCTCGGGACATACTCTACCGTGATTAGACTCGTACCTCTAGAGTCCATTGACAACCCATAGTAATACTCCAAATCAAGGGGAGAAGGCCCCGGCTGGTTACTGCGGTATTTGTTCCGAAAGCACCCTGGCCTCCTTGGACTACCTAAGTACCACTAGGAAGACTGACCTACTACCTGTAGGCTAAGATAGACTCCTAGGTGGCAGAGGGAGCATATATGGGTGACCCCCATTTTGGCGGTTACCCATACTCCCCTTATATATCCTGCGAACAACATTTAGTCGGACGGACAGCGACGACGTATACGGTGTTATATCAGCTGCTCCAATGACCTCTTTTTACTAGCAAGCAAGCAACTATGCAGCCGTCTGCCTATAATGCGCTGTCCCAACGCTGGGGCCAGAGGGGGGTGTTAGCTAGACCCGCTCAAGTTTAGTAGTATGTTTGGACCACCCTTACTCAGGCGTCAGACCTCTCCACGCGGAGGCGTGTACGCCTATGAACATCTAAGAGCCTGTAAAATGTGAGGTAATTGACCCCTAAGTTCTAGGATGACTTTGCTGGTGAAGGTAGGGTAACTTGGACTCCTCAGTAGGGTAACTGGGGTCTATGAGCATAATGGTCAAATTCCCAAGGTAGGTGTTCAGTGGGAGCTTATCTCAAAGTCTTGCGAGATAACTCAGGCCGATAATCTTAATTGTAGACGGAGATTGTCTAGGAAGGCTTAATGTCCGAAGTAGAGGTAAATAGATTGATAAAAGATATTCTAGCATAAACAATTTTATATTGATAAGATCTCTTCTCCATTGCTTGATAATGTTCAAATAGCTCAGGAGGCACCTCAATATTTATATACCGCATCTGGGTGGTCGCGGGGTACATCTAGTTCTCATACTAGCTAAGTACCTGCTAACAAACTCCAGCTTCTTCTAAAAGTGCGAATATCATTTGACCCTCACAATTCTGTTATCTCACTTGACCTCCGAATTGCAACACCATGAATTTTCCTAACTGTGCTCCAACACATCAGTCCCTTGGTTACGATCCATCTTCGTCTGCATGGAGTCTTGCTTACTATTACTGATGCAGAATGGTCTCCATGATCGAACCAACAAAGGGGCCAGCTTCGTTATCGAACCTCTCAGCATTGCAGATGAATCCTGCACTTGACAGCTGTCACAAATCGTGACTAAGCAAGGCAGATTTCACATGACTAATAGTTATTAGTCATAAGGTATGTTTCTATGACTCACGATTGTGAGTCATAATTATGTTTTACGCTATCCAGTCAGTTGACTCATAGTTCTCACATGACTCGCACTTGCGTGTCATCGTTATTGTAACATGTATACATGTTCCGGTAACTGTATACAGGAGCGGAGTGCAGGATTTCCTATGTTTAGTTTGATTACTTTGCTTACTTTGATTAGTTTGATTGTTTTACAGCCCCGGAGCTATATTAA
>Ga0307509_10003902_pt1 | contig 22057 bp, 27 predicted proteins | sample 10_EM_MG_FD_202245 | JGI IMG/M metagenome (GOLD analysis project Ga0307509, IMG submission 202245) | Populus trichocarpa ectomycorrhiza microbial communities from riparian zone in the Pacific Northwest, United States - 10_EM | ecosystem: Host-associated > Plants > Roots > Unclassified | place... | reverse complement strand
CGAGTAGACTTACGCAGATCACGAACACGACCACGAGAGAAACATCGACAATCAGCAAAGAGGATTAGTGGCAACCGAGATCATATTACGCTAAATACCTAATACAAAGGCCAGTAGAATAACACTACAAACCTCACACATATACAAAATGTCGACCATGTCACGAAAAGACGCTCTTGAGGAGTTTATTCGATTGCCTGTGAGCAAGGATATGATCTCATTTCTGGCCGTTAAGGCTGCCAATGTTATTAAGTGTGAAAGCAATACCGCCTTACCTCCGACACCTCCGTCAACCCCACCAAACGGCGATGTTGAGCTAGATTTCTCGGCTCTGAAGCAGCCGGCCCTTCCAACTCTCGAAGAGTTCATTACCTCGACAGTGGATAGGTCCCGTGTTCAAGTTCCTACTTTGATGTCGAGCTTAGTGTACCTTGAACGACTGCAGAAGAGACTACCCGCAGTGGCAAAGGGAATGAGATGTACAGTTCACCGCATCTTCCTCGCGTCACTGATTCTTGCTGCTAAGAATTTGAACGATTCGTCGCCAAAGAACAAACATTGGGCTAGGTATAGCGTTGTCAAGGGATTTGATGGGTTTGGGTTTTCGTTGACGGAGGTGAATTTGATGGAAAAGCAGCTCCTGTTTCTATTGGACTGGGATTTGAGAATCACTACTGAGGATCTTTACGAACATCTCGATCCGTTCCTTCAGCCCATCATTAAGCAGCACGAGAGAGAGGTCGAGGAGAAGCTCGAACAGGAGAGGGAATTTGAAAGACACCGGTCACTCATGGAGCTACGGATGGAAATCAACAGCAGATCACGACCACTCTGCACATCATCGATGTCATCTTCCTCCGCATACTACCTTCCTGTTGTAACTTATGGTTCAGACACACCGCCGAGCCAGAATTCTACTCCCCCATCGTCATCATCTGGTCGCTCATCGCGAGCTTCGGAACGGTCAGTAGATTCATACTATCCGCGTGCTAGCCGCTCGCGACGCCGCTCGACTGCCACCGACTATTACCCAACACCTCCTTCCACCGCACCGTCTTCCACAATTATACCCGGCCTAGCACGAAGTGGCACATCATCCAGCATTGCTTCTTCCGAGGCCTCATCACCGAACACACCTTCGGTCGTAATGATGAGAAATCTGCTGCCTATAGATACCGGCAAAAAGAAGCCCAGCCCAACAACTAGCCTTTTCGCTCGTTTCTTGCAGGGAGCTTCTTCATCACACGAGAAGTCACGATCGCATCAGTATCACTAAGGCGGCTTTCTCTTGTTACCCGCCATAATCCCTTCCTTTGCTACCTCAAACTATACTAGTTTTTTTCCTTTTCTCTTTCCTTTTCATCTCGGAGCGGACATAGAGTCTGATAATAACTTAGTATCATTTCCTTCTGGTTTTCTTGTTTGGGGGGCTATGTCTGATACCGGATACAATGGGGGCAGGTGTGGTGTGGGTTCTGCGGAGTTTGGCAGATTAAACTTTGCAAACTATCTTGGGGTCTTCCTTTCCTTTTTCCTTGGGTCACATTTCTGTTTTTTTGTTTTACTTGCATCTTGCTTGGCTCGAACCCGGTTGCACGGTTGGTGAGAAAAAAAGGGCCACGGGGTTTTCTCGTCACCACTTTTATGGGAAAGGTTTAAGGTGTTATGGGTTTTGTCTATTATTGGGTTTGGCAGGCGGGGGTGGGTGTCAGTACATAGTCTTTTTCCCGCGATATCCTCTTTTTCTCTTCCTCTTTACTTTTGCATCGCGTGAGTATCTGTTTTTGTGTTTATTTTCTTTTATGGGGTTTTTGCTGGGGAACCGGATACTGGTATAATATTTCTTCAAAAAGTGATTCTTTGAAGTATGTATTTTGACTCTTTCTTCCCACTGTCTCTTTTCCCTTATCTTTGTCTATTGTATACTATATTACATTACAAAGGGGCTATCATTTATCGTCATCATTATCGCTGCGTCGTTCTCAGTCTTGAACACAGTATAATATGGGAACGAGATGACGGTGATTGGGTGGGCAGGCGCCTTTGCTAGCAACTACGCGTCTGTGAGGTGAGTAGCTTTTCTTCTTTCTCTTCTTTGAGATGCTCACACTTGCACGTGTTTGACCCACAGAGAGAATACCGTGCAATGCTGTGCGAACACACATGCTCACCTTGCAATTACTTGCAAACAATAACAACAACAACAACCCACAAGAGTGTCATAGCGTGAAGAACTGACGAATACAGTTGGATTTGGTTTGGTTCACTTTCGGCCTTAATGCCTTTCGTGCCTTCCATTATTACCCATTCGTCGTTTATCCCCGTTCTTCTCTCCGATAATGGGTGGTAGGTTTCCTGGACCTTGTCTTGTCCCGGGTGGCACCTGTATGGTATGGTACAGCATCGATACCAGGAGAGTGTCCGTATAGTGCAGTATAGTACAGTCGGTGCGTTCTCCAGGTAAGTCGCAATTCACCGTTCCCTCCCGCCGCCCCACAGTGAGCTGTCGTGGGGCGTCGTACCACACGATATCCATGCTACAGTTGGGGAGATTCGAGGTTCTTGATATCGGCGCACAAACCAACAACGTACAGTACTGTACAGCCATATTATTATTTCGACCACCGGATCGGCTCTTAAGCTGCTGGCTAATGTGTACGGGTTACGATAAGTGCTCTGTAAATATTATATACTGCACTGTACCAAGTCACCGGTAGCACAGTGGCATCTTGAGAAAACGGACGGTATAAAAAAAAAACCCTCTATTCTTCTGTTTGTGTGAAGAAGATATACTAGTACCGGCACACAGTGTGCCGTACCAGTTGTAGTTGTGCTAGCACCGTACCGGTACTGTACCGAGAAACCTCGAACCTCCCCCCTTTTCCCGGTACTCGAGTACATACCGTACATCAGTAATATACATGAAATTGGATCTCGCCCCCCCGCTTCGGTATTGATTCCTTGTGTATTATGTTCGCATCATATGTAGCCCCTATCCATCCATTCAGCGGTACTACGATAGCACAATGAATATTACACCACTAACCCCTGCAAAACTCGAAACGTAACGCTTCTTTTCCCCCTTCCTTTTCTTCCTTCCTTCTCGCCCTACACCCCACCTCACCTCACCTCACACCATCCACAAAGCAACCCGTCCCGTTTTTTTTTCTTTTCTTCTTCTTCTTCTTCTTCTCTGGTATGATATGATAAACCACGGTTCAGCATGGTACTCGCACTGTATCATTCGCGCATCAAAGTTCGTGTCACACCTTATTGAAGAGGAGGAGGAGAAAAATAGAATTTACCGGTGGGCTTTGTATGATTATGATTACCCGTGAATGTGAATATGGTTTGCTTTTTTTCTTCTTTCTTCAAGTGTGTGTGTGTGTGTGTGTGTGTGTGTGTCGGGGATGGATGGGTGTATCGATCTGTAAACAACTTTAAAAAAGATCCCACGATGGATGGATACTGTCTCGTGCTGTGTTACGTTACGGTGGTACTATCATACAATATATAAACAGGGGGAAAAGCTGAGCTGAGCCACACACACATACCGTACAATATTAATGGCTTGCGAGATATCGTTACAGTGCGGTGCGGTGCGGTGCGGTGTGTATGTGGAAATAGAACTGCGAGTTAACCTTAGGTACCGGTATGATGGATGGACTGGACTGGGTGGGCTATTTAGATTGGGATGGGATGCGGTAGATGGGATGGTAGAATAGAATATAATTGCTTTGAATGGAGTCGGAGTTTTTTTTATAATTATTATTATTATTATTATTATGATAATATTATGCAGAAGAAAAGAGGGAGGAGGAGGAGGAGATTTGTTGCTATGTTTATCAGGGCTGAGGAAAAAAACGGTGGCGGGTTTGCTTCTGTTCTGCCTGCAGTCGGTTCTGTCTGTCTATCTGTCTGTCTATCTGTCTGTCGGTGGATCGGTCTGTCTGTCGGTCGGCGTCGTGCGTGGGGTGTGGTGTGATACAGGAATGGGAGAGGGAGGGAGGCGAGCTATCGTATGGTAAGATATACCAGTGGGGGTTCCTTGGAAGAAGGCGAACGATGGGAAGAGAGGGGGGACAGTTACGATCGGAATCGATCTGTCTGCTAGTGTTCTTTTTTTGGAGTTCATTGCCTCCTTCTTTCCTTCTTTCCTTCCTTCCTTTCTTCTTTTCTCCCTTCTCTGCATTTTCCTTCGAGGCTTGGATGGTTTCTTCTTCTTTTCCTTTCTTTTCTTCTATCGGTATCGGTACTTTATTGCACAATCACGCCCCCAGTTATCGACAATCGATAAGGAGTCCCAGCCTCACATACGGTATGATACCATACCAAGTCCTATCGTATCAAATCATATCATATCATACACCCATCCACCCAAAACCCAACAAATGTATCATCGTAGTTTCCACAAGTATCAGGAGCCTCCTTTCCCCCCAGACGATCATACTCATACAACTTTGCCCCCCCATCATAACTAAGCCCAACCAACCACCAACTGACCAACCATTCCATTCCTCCCCCTGCCCCAACTACGGTAACTAACCAACCAACCAACCGTAACTGCACCCGTGCCGTAACCGTAGAGTTATCATACAACCCATCCAGGCATCCATCCATCCATCACTCGGGCATATCAAGCCCCACCCTCCTAGCACTCATCCTAATCCGATCATCATCCCCCCGCGGCCCCAGCGATGGATTGTACCGCTCCAGAAGCGTAGCGTAGGTTCGCTGAGCGCGGAGGTATGTTGCCAGTTGTCCGAGCAATTGTCTATCCTTATTCCTCGTCTCCCCCTCTCCGGAGGAGGAGGAGGAGATGGAGTTTCGAAGGCGGGTGTGCAGGTGTGTGCGCTTTTGCGAGATTGGTGGGAGCTCGCGGAGGAGTGTTCTGTAGAGGGCTCTCGTCGTCGTTGTTGTTGCGGCGGCGGCGGCGGCGGTTGTGGTAGTGGTGGCCATTGGGTGGGTTGTATGAGGTGGGGTAATGTGGAGTGTGTTGGTGGTGATAGGGGGAGGAGGAGGAGGGGGGGGAGGGGGGGGAGGAGAAGGGCGAATTTCTTTGAGATGGGTTGATTGATTGGGGTTGATTGACTGTGTCGTGATGATCTGCGATTGCGGGAGTTTGTGTTGTTGTTGTTGAAGGAGGGAGGGAGGGGAAGGGAGGCTAGGCTAGGTTGGGGTGGGATCCTAGTTTAGTGCACGCTGGGGCTGGTGGGGGGTGTGGTGGAGGTGGTGCTCTGGACTCTCGGGCTGGCATCGGCGCACTGTGATATGTATAATATATGCTATTCGAGTACGGCGCGGTACTGGTCCGAGTACTGTACAGTACGATACGATGCGATGCGATGCGATAGACGATAACAATTTGCATCGGGCTTGCACTACTACTGTACACTTATCTACAGCATTTATTGTACCTACCATATCTCTCCATGATATCTGTCAAAATCTAAGTTACACCCCTCCAGAAAACCCGCACGTTACTGTAATATCGAACCATCTGGCCCTTTGCCCGGGTATCAATCAGGGCTGCGGCCTTTCCCTCCCGACGTCCATTCAATCTTCCCAGCAGCGCCAAGCAGCAGCCAGGGCTCGATCCAGTTCTAAACCGCCCTGCAGACACGTGACAATAAGGCCTCAACATCAGATTCCTCCAAACTGCCAGTTGCTGGTCCCCCCCTCCGTATTATAGATCGCAAATGAATAGATTAAAAACGGACCAACCAAGATATGACAAGCAATATGGCTCTCGTAAGTGCACATCATCATCACCACCCATCACCAAATTACCTTGTTATAAAGTGTATGATTCCCACAGAATCCCACGCACCTCCGGCCCCACTCCACTTCCATGCAATTCAATTTACACTTCCGTGCGGATAGTCACCAGTTGAATTAATTAATTAATCAACTTAGGGGAAGAAGAAAGCAAGAAATGCGAGGGGGGGCAAAATAAAAAGAAAATAAAAAAGTTCCTTGATAAAAATAACGACGAGGGGCGCCTTAAAAGCAAGTAGATCCCCGCACCGTATGTGCTCAAAGATTTCCTATGCATATGGCCAATGCGAATGCCAGAGCCAATAGGGAAGCCCTCCTCGCGCCCAATGCTACCGCCGAGCCCCCTCCTTCTGCACCGCCATCCTCAGAGGTTTTGTTCTTTTCCTGTGTGCCCCCGCTGCTGCCGCCACCACCACCACCATTACCACTGTTTCCTGCACCAATACCTAGACCCGGCGGGATCGAGTATTCGGAGGAGCTGTTGTAGAGAACGCCATTGTATATCACGCCCTTCCCCCCTGCGATCATGAAGACCTGATCAATGCTACATGTCGCTGTTTCTCTAACGAAGCAGACTTGTGGCAAGCGGTTCGGGGCCTTCAATGTGGTATTGCTATTTGGGGGTCCGGTTGTGGAATATACGTTCGATCCAGACCGGGTGATTTTATCACCTGTGGCGATGGAAAGTCCGCGGATCATACGGTCGAATATAACGTATGCTGTTTCCGGTTGATATGAAGGGACCAGGTGCCCTGCTTGATAAACCCTCACAAAAGAGAAGTTTCCGTGCTGGCGAACCTGCCCACCGACATAGGACGAGTTCACTCGGATATCCTGGTACCCCGCGGCCTTGAATGCTGCTTTACCGGGGTAGTCTACTGCGAGGCTCACTGCTTCTCCGCCCATGTAGTTGCAAATGTAATCCCTATCGCCTAATTTTCCCACTAGTCAGCGGGCTGGAAATGATTGGCCAAGAGGGATGGGTGACTGTTTATCGCGCGCACCGTATATAAGCGAAACTTTGACCCCTCTGCCTAGTAGATATGCAATATCCTCGACCTCTCCGCCGCGGACGAAATCGCCGGCTAGCAGCCCCGTTCAGTTTTATATTCTAAAATAACATGATAGAACAGATTGTGGTAATGTGTGACTTACTGCTGTCGAACGCTCCGTAAACGTAGCTATTACTCTGCGTGTAATTTACCGGTGTCCCAATTGCTTCTTGGACTGTCGCGTTGTTCAGATATTCCAAGTAGTAATAGTACGGGAATGGGTCTTTATGATCGGACGCGATGTCGTAATACCCCCTTTAATAGTAGCGGTTAGAAAACACCACTTGCAAATACGTTGAGGGAACCCTACCTGCCACTAGGTTGGTATACATCCCGGATATAGGTACAGTATGTATTTGCATCGTCGCAAGCTTTATTGACGGTATCTGAGTCGCCAAAGCTTTTGGGATCGGACACCTTCAAAAGCGACCTGCACTTCTCGATTCTGGCAAGACACCCACCCGGTTTAGAATAATCGTTCAATGCCGCATCCCGCACCCTATCGCTGATAACCTTGATCCCGTATGGATTCGCGTTGGCATATTGAGGATACCAAGGTGTTTGTATGGCGCTATCCACACAGCCATTAATTATCCCGAGTGATTCAAGGTGAAGTTCAACTGTATTATTCTTCGAAAGCTCCCCAGTTTCACGCTTTTCGTTCTGCTCCTCGAAATAAGCCGAGAATTTTGGTCTGATAAGATATTAGCACTGTGGAGGTTGCATTCGCGTCATGGAATATCACCCGTATTTTCCTCCGTAACTTTCTGCGAAAAGGTTAATACCAGTGGAATTCGGGTTGTATTGAGGGAAGTCAACCAGCCAGGCTTGCAAAAAGTGCCAGGCAGACATGGCGGATATTTCTGTCGTGTTTGCTGTAAACTCCTTATTACCCGAGGGAAATGTTCCGTTGAGAAGGGCAATTTTGTATATTACTTTGCTATAGTCTTGCAGATTTGCAAATTCCTCGTCAGAATAGCCGAGGTCGCCATAATATCTGGTATTTGTTGGAGCTGTAGTATTTGGTAGGTAGGTCCCATTCGGATCGAGCAGAGCTACTGTACCGTTGGTGGGAACATCAAAGGAAAGGCCTACTTGGTTTGGCTAGATTGTACATGTTAGTTGAGATTACTCTCCGCAATCAAAGACGAAGGTAATAACAAACTTGGTCAATGAACAGCATATTGCTCGTTTTGTCCCAGCTGAATGGCCTTGTCCTTGTGGTAATCGAATTACGGTTTGCCGGCACGGCTTCGCAAGGTCCCAGTTCAGAGAACATACCGATCAAAGAAGAGCTGCCTAAAAGTCACCGGAAGTCCTTCAGCCTCAAGTTCGAAAGAAGTATTTTTCCGAGGGAAAAAGGGATGTCAACACACCAGGACCGCCATTGAGCCATATTGTCAGAGGCGCACTCTCGGGATTTTCTTGGGCCTCAACGAACCAAAAGAAGGTATTTATTGGGTAATTCTGTTGCACCGGAGCCAATGTCAAGGGAGGAAGGTGAATATGGCCCGCAAATTGCTTCTGCTTCGTGCTTGCTGTTCGGCAAATCTCCGATGTTGGGTTCTTGTAGCGAATGTAAACATTGGGATTGTGTGGAGATCTGATCTCTTTCCGATCCCGAACGGGAGGCGGGTATCCTTGCGCCGCGAGCGCAAATGGAAAAGAGAGTCCAAACGCTAATATTGACGCCGTCAATCCTTTTAGAGGAGTCATATCGCAGTTGTGGGCGGGCCGCGAACGATCTTATGGGTCTCTGTGAAAAACAATCAAACATGCCCGGCTGACCCACGATAATAACGAATGAGCTCCTACCAAAGCGGTTACTTTTTGTAATGAACAGCGGAGAGCAACCACGTACACATGCGCGGGCTGAGCAAGAAGCGAGGAACAAAATGTCGGTGCGCCGGTTCCAATTCAATAAGGTCCCAGAGTTTGTAGGGCAAAAGGCGAGCGGAGAAGCGAAAGGCGAGGCTGTTAGGAGGAGCCCGTGCAAAAGTGCCACCTGAGGGGGATACGGATATAAAGTGAGCTGAGTGTAACACAGGAACCATGTGGCGCATAGTAAATCACTCGCTTCATTGGAGCAGGGACCCACAAATGATGTATGAATGACTGCGCCCTTTTCCCCGCCTAAGGGACTGCACTTGTGCGACTAAGAGGGAAACAGCCGACCCAATCGATAGGGGCGGGGGGCACAAACACTGGTACTAGGAGAGAAGAAGCGAGGTATTGCGGGACTCGAATCTCCGCGCCAAGAATTAGCACCGTTTCTGGAATAGCTATTACGAGTACAGGCACAGTAAAGGGGTGCCAATTCTTGGCTCGGAGACACGAGCACCGGCATTTCAATCAGGAAGACACCACAACCCTCGAGGTCACTGATGACATTCGCACGACAGAACGCGGCCGGGGCGCGGGGGGGGTTTCGTTTAAGTTATCGGACCGCATTATCTAGTGAGAACCGTCGGGAGCTAGTATGTTCAAACAAGATTTCTATTCTTGTTCTGCCTCGGGGTTGCAATAAAACTCCTAACTCTGTACTTCCAGGACTAAGCCTTTCAGGGCTCCGATTTTGACGCAATTGTAAACCTCACCCCAGTCGCTTCTTATTTCAACGTAGGAGTACCGTATCTACCGGTCCTCGCCAGACAAGCGGTATTCCCCCGAGCTGTAATTACGTTCTTTCAGATGCATCTGACAAGAAGTGATCTATTCCCAATGACGTACGCAGCCCGCTGCGCGAGTAGGCCTCATATCGTTCCGAGTTGCTATGTTCAACCCCGGTTCTCAAGAATCTCTGTTATAAGCCACTATTTGGATATTAGGGTTTGGTGCCAGGCTAGCTGACAGGACGTCGAGCAAGATAGGGCAGCGAGCAGTGCATACGAGTCAGTGTTTTCCATCCAGGTTAGGCACAACATCTCCCTGAGGGAAGTGGTGGTGCCCGGCAGCCTATCAAATACCGTAGAGGCTTGAATAGTTGCGAGTCCATGCCGAACTTCACTCACATTTAGCGCGGTAATAGGCAAGGCCATCACCCTGATTAGCTAGAATATCACCCGTTAAAGGAACACGTCCACTCATAGAACGCTGACATGGCCGATCAACGAACTCGGCCTTCCTCCAGTTGAAGATGAACCACCGCTTATACTCGAGTACATTCAGGAGTCAGAAGGTGGAACGAAACCAGTGCCTGAAAACGGGTCAGGGGATGTCGTTTGAGTTTGGCGCTCTCTTGTTCCCTTATGTCTCTTAGGGGGGCTGAGCAGCTTGCCTTTTCCCCCGGGGTGGGTGATTTTCCACCACACCGGTAGCATATGGACCAATTATTAGTTTCTACGCTAGCCCATTTCCCGGAGGAACGCCCACTCAGGCAGGTGGTGCCTGTGAAGACGACATCCTATGAGCAATCACTCTTCCTTGTGGGGGATCAGCAAACCCTCAATTGATCAACCGACCAACCAACCAAATTCAAGACCGGCTGCCGAGGACGGCTGTGTTTCGTGGTGTAACGGTATGATGTCGCCACAACTAGGACAAAGATACCATAAGAACTCAAATGCCGGTAATGGGGCCTTTTTCTAGGAAGTCGGAATTGCCTCTCCTCTCTTTTTTTATTTGTCTCGGAAAGCAGGTTTCTTGGCACTCGAGTACACTTTTTCACCCTTTTCCAAAGGAGGAGTTTTTAGACAGCCCAGCACATAGTCCATTTATTCCACTTACCGTATTCCATCTCCCTACGGGCCAAGTACTTGTACAGTACTCGAGTACGGTGCTTTACTGTTTGCGCCGCAGATAAAACACCAATGCAAACCCCCATGGTGGTCAGCCAAGCGGGGGGGTGTGGCGTATCCCTCTCGACAGGGCCCCAATCCCAGCCGACAACGCTGTCGAGGGCGGCGCAAACCCGGGGACATTGGGCCGACAGGCGTGGATGTTTTGAGGCTCTGCTGTACTGTTTACCGAATATGGGACATCTGTTGAAAAAACCCCGGCCCCGGCGAATCTTCCCCCATTCCGACGTGCGTACAGGCTCTAGAGAAACTTGTGCATCGGAGCCGCTTGACTCTTGGTTCAGAAATAGATTTTGGCGCCCGTAAAGAGGTACGGCGGCGGGTTGGCCCCTGGGAAATGTACCGTTATGTTGCTGTGCTGCAGGCACCGGTATTGAACCCGAGGGAGGGAGCAAAGGAGGCAAACGCCTAGACGGACTGGCTCCAAACACAAGAACCGGCTCTGAGTTACAATCGTTGCGGCCAACCAATTGCTCACGGTACCGAGATCTGAAACTTGCAGAAGCTAAACTCTCTCTGTTGACAAGACCAATTGTCGCTGTCAGATCCAAACAATTGGTGGACATCATGCTTTAGGGCATAAAGGTGAAGCAGGACAACTCATAATGTGGAAATGAAAGAATATTATATTCGATAATCGACTATCACCTAATCAGAGAATGCTACTCCATTCTTTATCCCTACGCGGTAGCCTACCGGGACCTCAAAGTGGAAATGGGGAGTTAGTTCTTGGTCGTATGCCGGCTTGATCCAAGCGCCCCGGTATCCAGGAGTCTGTAGTGATTAGACTAATTGAACATTGTTTAGCTTCTGAACTCAGGGTATCAAGATTTCCCGCCACACTCTCCCAATTTTGCGACCTTGTATGTCACGACCAGACACTCTCAATCGGTACCTAGTATGTGTGCTTGCCACTGCACTCACGCGGCTTCGCCAAAGGTGTCTTAGAAGCCCGTAATCTCCTCTTGGTAATAGGGTTTATCAATGCCCTAGGAGCATCCGCAGCCACCCTGTCAATCTGCATCCAATCTGATCGTTTCTATGACATCTCGGGATCTTTGAGGTATCGTATATCGGATGTATCTCATCCATACTGCTCACGGCCCCGGTTTGCTCTGCCATCACCCTCAAGTGTTCTAGCTAATAAATACACAGTTGCAGCAATGGTGAAATATTAAAGGAGGTCCCAAAACCAAACCGTAGCAGAGGCGCCCCTATCATATGTGTGAAGCGATGAATCTTAAACTGAGTTCCCAGACCAAGGCATTTTGGCGGTTGTGGTAACAAGGTCCCCCACCTCCCACTGTCTACCAAGGAGAGAGAGGTCCTTGAGGTTCAGAGTTTTCTAAGCTAGGTTGCAGCCGTGGCTCCCCTACCCATTTTACTGGCCAAAAAGCCCGGGAGTGAGCGACGCCACTACCGTGAGAATTCGAACAATGGGCCCATGGGCTAGAACGTTGGAGTTGCCCCTCCTAGCAAAGCCTGGTGTGTTTTTCGCCCCTTTTCTAGTGGAGGAAATTCTGGACTGCCTAACACACAGTCCAATTACTTAAGTTGTTACGGTAGAAAACGACAACGTATTAGGCCGGGAAGCGGATCAGACTGGAAAGTGAATCAGTTAAAATGCCACCGGAAAAGCAGATATCTGGAAATCACAATTGAGGGACAACACTAGGCAGAGGATATTTAGAAGGGCAGGAGATATTTCTGGTGCCACATCGTTTTAGATCTGCCGTTTTTGAGCTGAACCCAGGGGTCTCCATTCCGCCGAATTCCTCGTGGCGAGGATTTGTGTGAAATTTACAAACAAACCGGTTCACTTCCGGGGGCTTGATCCACACCCCGGTCCAGTACGTTAGAGCGAATCGGCGCCGTGGGTATGATATCTGCCAGCTCTATGATCTCGAGACCCTGCAAGCTCTCGAGGGCTAAACTGGCCGATCCTGAATGACTTTCGCCAGATGCAGCTAACGCTGAGTGGATCTTATCTGGGCGCTCCCTTACTTGAGCGCCCACATCCCTTCTGCATAAACAAACTCCTCACGCTAATGTTCATGAAAACAGGAAATCCCACAACAACTGGTAGCTTTCTTTTTGCTCGGATTTTGGAGTCGGGAGATGGTCCATAGTTTAATAAAAAATTAATAAAGAAATAATTGTGCTCCACTTTTCATGAGTAATCACTCGACCAAGTGCTTTTCGCTCCCAGCGAGAAAGATTTGCAATCGCGTGCTTCGGGCAAGCGGCCTCTCCCGCCATTAGTCATCAGCTCTATCCTGACCTCAGCAGTTTTAAAGCTTTCTGTTGGATATCCTATTAGACTCAGTATTTGTACTCCCCGCTTCCAAGCAGAAGTAGCCGCCGATCGTCAAGAGGCAAAACGGCTCCGAGATACAGTTAAAGGTTTGCGTAAGGGGGCTGGCTGGATGCACCGGGAATGACTTCTGGCTATTAGCCGACAGGAGCAAGGCTGTCACCCCAATGACACGGAGTGCGACCTCAGAGGCCGACGTGCCGTTCCGCGGGTACATCCTTGACCGAGAATTTGGTCTCCCCTTACTTACCTTCGAGCATATGCTGACCATGGCACCCACCCGATAAACAGGGGAAGAATGGATTACTAAGAATGGAAGCACAGCATTCCAGTTTTGCTGCCCTCCCGGATGTTTGCTCACCTGACGCCACTTTTTGCCTTCCCTGTTCTTCACCTGTAGTTGCACGGTGCATGTAGCTTCACATCCTGTCACTCGTAGTCCAGTCGCTGGAAAGTGAAAATTGAATCAGGCAGTGAGTTCACGGTTGAGGTGGGCATAGTCTAAGAGCTCAACGTCCTGGTATCCAGCCACCGTAGTTATTAGAAAAGTAGGGAAGGAAAGAAGGAAAACTCCTTAAAGGGCTCCATAGGTGGCTGGAGGTTGCAGCTGTATCACGAATAGTCTCCCCCCCCACAGTTCCTGTAGTGGAATCCTAAATAGCTTACCAATCTCATTCCCGGGGGGAAGGTGGCAAACACCACGAGGGCAGGGAGGTTGAAAAAAAAATTGAAAAAAAGTAAACATACCATCGCAATAAGAATCAAGAGACACCGCGTCTGTTTCGCGAAAGCCGCCGCGTGAGACGCTTACTTATTGCTCACCAAAATACAATGTCTGCCCCTAAGGTATAGCCAGCAGTGGCAACGCGGCAGCCACTCTCGTCAGGTGGGCTTAATAAAAGGAGAACTGGTCGGTAACCCCTCATGAACCAAATATCCCGAGAATCCACACTCTCTATAACTGTCAATTTTTTCAAGCGAGGTGTAGTATCGCAGAGATTGATCTAGCGTAGGTGAGGGCTGGGGACAGACTCCTCTGTTTCGGCAAGTACTTAGTGCCTGCGTCGTAGCCCAAAAGCCTAGGCGGTAGTGGGGTTGGGAGGAACAGGGGTCCGGCAGTTTTTTTTTTTCAATTCTTCGAACTAAGGATTTTAGCTCTCCAGAGTTACCTGCAGATAACTTATCGGCGGACAATGTCGGAGTGTGTCTGGTGGGAAAAAATTAGTGGGGTATTTTTAGCGGTGATTTGAGAGGCTGAGACGGCAAGCCGAGGCCACGCGAGCTAGGGTTTGGTTCGGTTCGGTTTGCGCTATGTGGCGGTAGTGCTGGGATGATGAGGGCCCATTTTATGCAGTGGGGGGGTATCATCTTAGGGGCAGAGTGCTTGCATGTTGTTCTATTTGGCAATAAAAATAAAATAAAAAAGCCTGCAAAAGTATTCGATGTGCCTGCGGGGTTTTAACCTACCGTGCAGTGTGATGCATTGTTATGCTCGTGCTTTACGTATGTATCTGTGTCCGGTATGCATGTAGGTGCTCTCGCTGTACTTGTGCGGGTGCTCGAAAGAGAGGTGCAAAGGGTGGTTGAACAGTAACAGCAGAAGCCAAAAACAAAACTGATCGCCAGTCCCCCGGTAACTTTGTACTGCGCTCGAACACTGCTGTGCTTGTCCTCTAGAGTGGGAAAAAATGAAGGGTGCGGTGAGAATGAACGCACAGAACCATAGCTGTGGTTGAAGCGGAGGGGAAGAAAAGTGAACGCAAGGGAAAAAGGGAAACAATGTCGATACTGGCCTCTGGCCGACTGCAGAGTTGGCGGGTGGTGGCCCTTTAATAACACCGGCAGCCTATGCTATTATCATATTGCTCCTTGTTGTGGGGTTCCATGGACAGAGCCTTTCTCCTACTGTAGCTGCGGACTGTACGAAGGGCCCATAAAGTGTATTTCTTCTGGGCGGATATGGTGCTTGCGCATTCCACCCCTCTTCTCTTCACTTTCCCACTCTTCAGAGGGCTTGCAAGGGGACTTTGTTGCATCGGGCTTGGGTCTTAACGAGTCATATTTGATACTAGCCTGCAGCGTCGGGGTTGGGATGCGTACAGTGCTAGCACAGGACAGCCCAACGGCGTCCGGCTGCTGGGTTTATCAATGCGGGCCATGTTATTTTTTTGCTCTACAATAACTCCGCCCGTCTCGAAGGAAAGCTGTGGAATAGATGGAATACTGTAGAGTACCAATGGCATGTATATTACAAACCTGGGGCGTGATTTCAAGGGTATGATATATGTTAATTTGTCGGGGTAAACTGTTTAGTATAGGGTTAGGGTTCTATGACTTGTTCTGTGCTGTGCCGAATTGTTCTGGTGGTGTCACTTGTGGTGGTGGTGGTGTTGCTGGTTGACGGCGGAGAGTTGGAAACCCTTTTTCTCTCCACCAGTCCTTTCCCCTTCCCTTGTTTGCCTTTCCTTCTTGCTTCCCCAAACGCTTGAGCTGGTGGCTTTTTCAATCTCGACCAACTGGAAAAAGACGGGGGCGAGGCAAAAATGGACTAAGACAGGGATGTAAGAGGCAGAAAAGGCAGTTTAGAGGGCTAGGATTACCGATTAGGGTTAGCGGAGTCCAATTTGAGTTGGCGTCTCCTGCGGTGATGGTCTCAAGTTGCAACCAGAGGCACACCGCTCCCTGCTAATAGTCCCTCCCTGCTGTTGCCCATTCATTCTTCTGTCGGTGTTTCCTGGCCATTTCTTCACCCCCTCCCCTCCTTCAGTGGTTACTGCTGTTTCCTCGTCCGCCTGTTAGTCAGTCCAGAAGACTCAAGTGTCTGCCCTTCGAGCCAGCATTCAAGCGGAAAAACGGAGCGAGAGAAAGGACAGAGGCTCGGTGTTGTATGAGCCACCAGTGAAAGTGAGGGAGGTTGAGAACGAGTGAGCGAGTGAGCGAGTGAGGAAAGAAGTACAGTGCACGACGGGGAAGCCCTGGATCGGCAGGACACGGGTTTCTGTTACAACAGAAGACAGAACTGCGGTACGGTGGTGCAAGGGTCTTGTGGTGAAAGACCGAGAAAAAGAGACCAAAGAAGTACCAACCCACACCCTACACTCGCCGCATTCACTGGGCTCACCCCTCGCCATCCTCCCTTTCTCCCCATAGTTCGCTCCCAATAACAACAATAATATCCAGCACTCCCAGCGGCTGGGCCCTTCATTATCATCATTCCCCTTCTCTTCCATCAAGATTCTCGGCCCCCCTTTTCTCTTTCTTTCTTTCCTTCCTTCCTTCAAAATTCGAGTTGTTTTGCTCCCTATTCCGTTCATTTGGATCCTTTAACCCGTGTTTCTCTCCCTAATTAGGACATTACGACACAACATTCTAAGGCGCTCCGCTCTTTCTACAACCCCAACGCCGATACCGTACGTGAAAGATACACACAAGCTCCCGTCTACTGTATCTCGGGATTATCGAATCGATACCTTACTGCCCCTTCACAATCTTTTTCTACCCAAATCACTACTCCGAGTCTTCGGTCACAGAAGAATCGACATTAGAGGTTCTTCTCATGGAGCCGCCCACAGTACCTCATGTAAACCTCCCACCCCGGAGGCACCGTCCCCAGCAACAGATCCGTGGCGTGGACGTATCAGCATCAGCATCTTCAGGGCCGATGTCACAACCTTCCCATACAGGTACTCATCGTCTGGCCCCTTATTCCACTGTTGGGCAGTTTTCCCTTGCCCCTACTACTCAGACTACTGTGGTCACCACGACTACAACAACAACTACATCCTTCCCACAACTTCTCATGAGACCTCCTAGAAATCTAAACGAACTGGACCCCAAGGAATTTCCCCTAGCTGCTGTACCAACACCATCGAACCTCAAGAGATTTTGTTTCGATCTTAATGGGAAACCTACCCACTTTCGGGAGACAGACGACCCGGAGCAGTCTTTGAGAGAGGTAAGGAGTGGGATTCCGGCTCGGTCTTCGGATCGGAAGTGGCCATTTGCTGATAGAAATAGTTGGACATGCTTGTACATGACCTTGATCAGAATAACGGCCTCATCAGAAAAGTTGTCCGGGGGGAGGAACGCGTGCAGGCCCATAACCCTTTGACAAGCCCGCCTGCATCAGCCACACTACCTACGACCTCCCATTCCGCATCGAGTCGGAAACGTCCCGCCTCGCCGGTATCGATCTCGGAGGCAGTCGAGCGCGTATCCTTGTTACAAAAAGGCAGTAAACGCCGACAAACAGGAAGACCGAGATCAGGTATACTCTCCAGCAAGGCCAACACACCTTCACCTAGAAAGCATCTTCGCTCAAGTCGTAACGCTACTCCAGCCACGCCTGTTGAAATAAATCCTCCTACCACTCATGCTCCTAGGCCTGTCCGTCTTGTTCACCAGCAATTAAGCCAGCTGCAAAATTCGCAGTCATTATTCACCACGGTTAATCTCACGCCAAACCAAAATCATCAACAAGAGACCCCACTGACTTTATCACAGATGGGAGTGAAACCGCTGGATCTGGAGGCAGAAGACTTGGAGATGGGCTCAACCCCTACTCCACAAGAGGATCTTGAGTTGGATGATGTTGAATCAGATTCCACTATGATACCTACAACTCTATCACCTGATACCCAACATGCGGCGAACGATAGCGTTGCTGTCGGGTCTGCTCAGCCACTGAGTCTTCCAAGTCCAAGTCTAAGTCCTGTGACAGCCGCCCTGACTCACGGAGGTAGTTATTTCTCGGCGATGGATACTGATGAGATTAGCTCACCACTCGAGCTGCCACCTAGCGAGGAGGATGCAGTTGACGAGTCAAATCAGCTGACATTAAGTCCGCAAAGACATATCATGCAGCTACAGACACCCAGAGAGCAATGTACCCCTGGGTTGATGGAAATTCCAAAAATGTTGGATTCCTTTGATGCCATGCCTTCTGCTGTCAAGACTTATGTGATGTATCAACTTCTCCGCCGATGTTCCAAGAGCACGCTTCAAACGGTTGCAGAGGTGGTCAACCCTGCTCTCAAGTGCGACTTCCTTACTCTTCTGCCTCCAGAACTTTCTTTAAATATTATCAAGTATCTAGACATTAAGAGTCTCTGCAATGCTGCTCAAGTATCAAGGCGTTGGAGGATTATCATCGACTCCGACGAATGGACATGGAAGAAACTGTTCGATAATGATGGGTATGTTCTGGAAAACGGCGAGTTGGATAGGGCCATACGAGAGGGCTGGGGTTTCCAGGATCCGCAGGGCGATGATGACTGCGAGAGGGATATCAATGCAGGAACCAGATCCAATTATTGTGCCCCGACTCTTACGACCCCGCCACCGCATGGAAGACAAAAGAAGAAGTTCAATACTAGAGCGAATTCTAAGAAGCAGCAGAAGAAGCGTGAAGCCGTTGAGACACTTGGGAAGGAGGAGTTTAACGAAGTTATATCGGAGATTTACTCCAACTCTGTCGGCCCTGTTGCGGCTGCTAATGCTGCGGAAAGAGCTGGCTCCAGGGCATTGGTGGGATTACAGTCGCTAAGGAATCTACATCTGTTTAAGTCCATCTATCGAAGACACCACATCATCCGCCGTAGTTGGATACGACCGCAAGTGAAACCAAGACATATATCCTTCCGTGGCCATCAGAGACACGTGGTTACTTGTCTACAGTTTGACACAGATAAAATTCTGACGGGCTCTGATGATACGAACATTAACGTGTACGATACCAATACGGGAGCGCTGCGCAACAAGTTGGAAGGACATGAAGGTGGGGTTTGGGCTTTGCAGTACGAGGGCAATACTTTGGTATCCGGCTCAACGGATAGAACAGTCCGGATTTGGAATATCGCTGCTGGTGAATGCACCCAGATTTTCCATGGGCATACTTCGACTGTCCGATGCTTGCAGATTCTCATGCCAACTAAGATCGGTGTTAAGCCGGATGGTAAAGATTTGATCATGCCGAAGGTGCCGTTGATAATTACGGGATCTCGGGACTCAACGTTGCGAGTATGGAAGCTTCCTATGCGTGGCGATAGGCCCTATCTACCGGGAACTAGTCGGGATGCGAATGATAACGATCTTTTCCTAAACCCTAACAACAACCCGTATTTTATTCGTACCCTTTCGGGGCATCAGCATTCTGTTCGTGCGATTTCAGCACATGGAGATACGCTTGTGAGTGGCAGTTACGATTATTCTGTCAAGGTCTGGAAGATATCTACTGGAGAAACTGTTCATACACTGCGGGGGCATGTGCAGAAAGTCTATAGCGTTGTGTTGGATCATAAGCGAAACCGCTGTATCAGCGGAAGTATGGACAACTTGGTCAAGGTCTGGTCATTAGAAACTGGATCTGTGATTTACACTCTTGAAGGCCACACTCAACTTGTTGGCTTGCTTGATTTGAGTCATGATAGACTTGTCTCGGCTGCTGCAGACTCGACATTGAGGATCTGGGACCCAGAAACCGGGAATTGCAAACATACTCTCTCAGCGCATACAGGAGCGATTACTTGTTTCCAACACGATGGGCACAAGGTTATCTCTGGTTCTGACAGAACACTCAAAATGTGGAATGTTCAAACTGGCGAGTTCATTCGTGATTTGTTGACCGACTTGAGCGGTGTGTGGCAAGTCAAATTTAATGAAAGGATTTGTGTGGCTGCCGTCCAGCGCGACCAGGTCACCTACATTGAGGTAATTTACTCTAGCTTTTCCTCTCTTTCGCTTTTTTGTGTCTGATTTATTTTTAGGTGCTTGACTTCGGTGCTGCGCGGGACGGTGTCCCCGAGGACGAGCGTGGTCGTAGAATTGTCGTTGATAGGAGCGGTCTGGTGATACCCGATGGAAACGACACCATGGATGAAGGTAAGATATCTTCATTACAGTGGAGCTGAGAATAAATATCTAATTCTATCACTAGCTGGTGACGATTTTTGATTGATTTGCGAAGAGTTTCCCATCGGTCGTCGTACCCTTTCCACCCCCCCCCTATCTCGTTTATCAAATGCTCAAGGCAGAGTTACATAGTGGTCGAGTATGTTGGGATGTGGATAGGGTGATAAAAATTGCCTATCTCGGTTCAGCCTGGGCTACAGAAGAACAGGGGTTAGCTGCCGAAGTAGAAGCGGTTTGTGGGAATTATTTTTAACACTCCTCCCCTGAATTGGTGCCGTATTAAACAAGTCCCTTTTTATTTCGTTACATTTTGATTGTCTTGGCATCTCTTATACCTCTCACGAGCATTGCTATGGTTTTTTCTTTATTCTTTTTCTCCTCCGTTTGTTTGGGAGGTGATCCGGTAGCATGGGGTTGTTGATGAATTCCTTTTGTTTTCCCTCGCCTTTGGTATTTTTCCCTCTCGTATGTCCTTCTCTACTGTATTTCTTCGGTCTTGCATTTGGTTTTTGCTTCTTCTCTTTTGCACATATACGTCTCATTCTTCCAAAAAGGATTGTAATTTTTGCGCTTCTTTGCTTCTGGGTTAATTTTCTTGCTGGTTCAGATATATTTTTTCTTTTGGCTTTGGGACTATAGGGAGATAATGAGTATGAGCTGGGAAAAGATGTATGACTTGTTTGTGTCTGTTCAGCGCACAAGTTTGGAGTTATCTTCTCGCACTCATATTACATGGGGAGTTGGTTTTGATACCCGGGAATAGTAGTCTCCAAGGCACGAGATACATACATGGGTTAGCGTTCTCTTTTCTTGCCTTTTTTTTTTGTCTACTCGCTTCAAGTTTGGATGGTGGGTTTCTGGGAGATCAAAATTGCATGTATATGAGTCAGGCAAATGCCCTTCTGTTTTTTTTCCCTCCCGCTATATTCCCCTCTGCTCTACAAGAATTTCGGGTGGTTTCCTTTTTTTCTTTTTCTCCCTCGATGACCTTTGCTGTTTCAGTTTCTTTATGTTGGCGGTTGTGATAGGTGAGGGGGGGCAGTGGTGGTTAAAGACGATCCTTTCTGGACTTCGATATTTGTATTTGAAGTACTGGAAAAGGGCACAAAAAAATGCGAATAACATTATAGACCTCCTTGTACTCGGTGGTCGGTAAAAGTCGGGAGACTATTTCTGCCGATTCTGATTTCTACGAGCACGCCCAGGCACTTTTATTGTGCGTATTGTAATCAAAGTGTAACTTTACCGGTTAGATTTAACTTTAGAAAAGCTTGGGCGTCTTCCGCGCCGCATTGCGTGCCCAGACCCCCCAAATCACAGAACAGCAGCCTCGTAATGTTTTCGGTAGCAGCAGCACCTCCACGTGCTCGCTCAACCAGCCTTCCAGCCGCAACCCAACCTCGAATCGCTGAATCACCCACCTGCAACAACTCAACCACTTTCCCCACCACGACCGCAAATACCTAAATCCCCCGAAATGTCACCAATGACCTCCCTCCCGCCCCCGCTCTCGACACTAATCCTAACCCTCCTGGGCGCTCTCACAGGCTACTACATCGGCAAAACCTCGGGTCCCAAGCCCACCGTGCGAGCCAGAGACCCAAAACCCTCCGCACCGGTATCCCCCGACAACTCGCTCACCCCCGCTTCCCCAGCCGCTAAACCCTCCTCCTCCTCCGAGGGCAACGACGACGACGACGATGACGACTGGGCAACCACCTCCTCAACAATAAACCCCTACACTAACCTCTCGGAGGACTGCAAGATGGTATTCGTCGTGCGCACGGACCTATCCATGACGAAGGGCAAGATGGCAGCGCAGTGCGGCCACGCGACGCTCATGTGCTACAAGAGCGTGCAGAAGCACGCCCCCAGCATACTGGAGCGGTGGGAGAGGCTCGGGCAGGCCAAGATTGCGCTCAAGTGTTCCGGCGGGGAGGAGGGCGGGGAGGGAAGCTTGGATGGGGAGGAGGAATTGGAGACGTTGGCGGGCGTCGCGGCGAGTTTGGGGGTCGTGGCTAGGATTGTTAGGGATGCTGGTAGGACTCAGATTAAGGCGGGGAGTGCTACGGTTTTGGGGGTTGGGCCTGGTGAGTTTTTCTTCCCCCGTTCGTTCGTTTTCCTCCTCCTCCTCCTTCCTCCTCCCTTTGGTGCTTTGGTGGTGGTGGTGGTGGTGGTGGTGGTGGTGGTGGTGGTGGGAGAAAGAG
>Ga0307509_10003901_pt1 | contig 22064 bp, 20 predicted proteins | sample 10_EM_MG_FD_202245 | JGI IMG/M metagenome (GOLD analysis project Ga0307509, IMG submission 202245) | Populus trichocarpa ectomycorrhiza microbial communities from riparian zone in the Pacific Northwest, United States - 10_EM | ecosystem: Host-associated > Plants > Roots > Unclassified | place... | reverse complement strand
GGGGGGGGCCCCGGCATTGGGGGCGGGGGAGGATCTGGATTCGAATCTGTGGTGAAAGCATTTGATCCCTGGCATGGTCAGCGCGTATCATTCCCATGGTCTTACAGAAATTTTCATGGATACCCGATTTGGGGACCGGGGGAGGCCGGGAGAATCCAGGCAAAACAAGTATTCGGTTCCTTGGCCAATGAGTTCAGGTCTTAGTTGAAAAAAAGAAACGGGCAAAAGCAATTAGAGACACCAACCAGAAGGCTCGAATATGTCTTAGTTCTTGACCAAATGCCATGCTGCTTTTGCTCAAAGGATATGAGCGCTGCAGAAGCTTTGTGCTACTTGAGGTTCAAAAGGAGGCTAAAACAGCACAGGGCTAGGAGAAGGCACGGGGCACAAAGAAAGAAATGAGGAAATAAAGAAACAAAGGGATCTTTTTTTTGCTTGTCCACTGCTTGCCAGAACTGAAGAAGCGTGCTCAAGAGCTGACAGATGCGATCAGGAATACAGTAGAGTGAGAGTACAGAAAACCGCAGTACGAGTACGGTAGACTGGGTGGAGTACAGTGCTTGCTGATAACTTCTTTCCGTAACGAGCACAGTACCGGTAGTAAAATATGATTAACCGGGAAGGAGACCAATTCATCTTTTTTCTCCGCTCCGGCCCCCTCTAAGGTGTTGGTTATCTATCCTATGTCCAATTTTTTTGATACCACATTGCAACTACTTCTCTGTGAATTTGCTATCCCTCAGGAAGACCGAGGAGGACTGAGGAGGGGAGGAGCAGTAGGATGAGTGAAACCATTACTCATTCCTATTCCCATCCTCAGTCTCATTCTCTCTCTTGCTCTCACACTCCTACTTGGTCTCTCGCACTCTTGTTCTCTCTCACTCACTCTTACCCTGCCCTCTTCTACTCCTGCTGCACGGTACTGTATGCGATGACCAAAAGGTGCAATCACACCAATTTTTGTACGACGCACGATTCCGGAGAAAGGAGAGACTCCACGTTGTTGCGAGCTCGTCTAAGAAAAATCGAACCCATGTCTGAGACATGCATTATGGGAAGTGTTTCTCTCACCCACACAGCCATTGCAAGCAGTGGCCACCCACCACCCATCTGTTCCAGCTGGCCAATCATGTCGAGTTCCAATAACCTAATTCACGCCATTCCAGACCCATCGTTCGAGAGACCATACCCAATCTCGCATGGCCAAGGACGCCGACCGCAAGCGTTCCCTGCGAATTGACTTCTCCAGCACCTTGCGCCTTCGCATCGAAGCTGCCGTGTATTTTTTTTGTAAGGGTCGGATTCGCATCAAGGAGGTCTCCCTGTACTCGAGTACTCAGTTGCCTTTCGGCCTTTCGCGTTTGTTTAAAGTGTGGCTGTGGCGATTTGCGGGCCTTGGTGCCCTCTCGTTGGCTCGGCTGTCCTCCCTTCCCTTCGCTCCAATCCGAATTTTTTACGAGGAGATATGCCATTCAACTGGACCTCGATACTGGTCTAGATTTCTGTTTCTCCAGAAGCAAGGTCGGGGATCTAGGGGCAATACTGGCCCGGAATGCTGGTTGGCACTTGACAAACATATTCCGAATTCTGCACGAACAACTGCGGATCCGACCGCAACGCATTCTGCTCCACGCCCTTTGGCTCTCTCCCACCCCCCTCCCCCCCCTTTCTCCCCACCCCCCTTTTCTGCCCTTTCGATTATTTGAGTACGAATTTGGTATCATATTGGTATGAGTGCAATATCGGTGACATTACATTGCTTTGCCTCTTCCTCGGAAGGAGCTTTTTACTTTCCCCCTCTTTTATTTTTTTTCCTCCAATTTTTTAATTTTTTAATTTTTTAATTCTTAATTCTTAATTTTCCTAATTTTCCGTCCCGTCTTCTCCATGCTGGCCCTGAGCTGAGCCTTGGGTGAGATTGTTCTCATTCGGTCTCAACAGAAGGGTGCTTTTCCCTTTCCAATCGACCATTTTCGTAGGGCCAGCCGGTTGCTTGTTTCGTCCCATCTCTTCTAGATCCGTACTATGCAGTGATAATGGATAGGGTAACAGTATACTTGCCATGTGTGTGTGCCTGCACATGAGTGAAGATGTGGGCGTCGCCTTCTCGGTTGTGCAAAAACTTACCGTATTGTCTTTGCCTCACGAGGTTTTCCTTTTTTCTTTTCTTTTTCTTCTTTTCTTCTTCGATTTTTTTTCGGGTTTTCGGGTTTTTCTTTTTCTTTTTCTTTTTCTCCCTCTTCTTCTTTTTCTTCTTCCCCCGGGTCTCCCTCCACGCTCTCTTTCTTATTTACCCTTTCTTTTTTGTTTTTTAACTTAAAATTCTCACGCATCAATTGTTTCTGTTTTTGAATTTTTGGTGTATCATAATGTAGTGCAGTATTTGTACAGTACAAGTCTTCCCGGGAGCAGATTTGACTTGCTCCCCCCCACCCCGCCTCAGTGCACTTATCACGCCAGCGCCATCCCTCATCCCTACATTCAGTGCGATACGTTATTCAGATCTCTCCGTTGGGAATAGCCTCGCATTCAATCAATTGATCCTCTACCGGGATAGTTACACTCAGGTATCGATTAGGCCGTCGTACGCTTGGCTACTGTCATACAAGAAGTCAATTCCATCAATCACATATATCCACTCCATCCCGGGCGCGCCAACACGACCCGTGAACCCAATACCGCTCCTTTCAGGCCTGTTGTCTCACCTCACCAAAATCAATCAAAACCGAGACCAGCAGACAGGCAGGAGCGACAAGGGGGTCAGGTTCCAAGCCGTCCCTATAGCACAGCATTTTGTACTCCTCTCTCTTGTCTCTCTCCCCACCCTGGTCTCTCTGATTTTCAGTCCCCTGAGAGATCCAGTGTCCGCCCCTGTCCCTACACATCTGCAGGATTCACCTCACTATTACCACCCCCCAGTACCAGCACGTACGCACAGGCTACAGTAAGACATTTTTATCTTCAGTCTCTGAGGAGTGAGAAGCAGCAAGCAGGAGGGAGCAAGAAGCAACCAGCTGGGGAAATTCCAGCATACTGAACTTGCCTTTTTCATGATTCAATTGCGCTTCGGAAAACACTCACACACCTTCTAGACCCACACGTTTTGGTTGTATGCTCATCACCTGCCTTTAAACTTCTTCTTTATTATCTTCTGCGTCTTCCTCTCCCCTCTTCCCTTTTTCTCTTCTGTACTCGACACTAGTATATGTCTGCAGAGGCGCACCCATCTCCTGTGAGCAGCTAGCTAGCCATTTCCGCCAGCCATCAAAAAGCCTGGGACGACCCGACTCCAAGTTTCCAACTCTACCCAGCTATCCGGCTTTTGGTTGACACTTGATAAAGCCGGCCCTTTTTTTTATCGTTTACCAAACTGGTTCCTGTCTCGATACCATTCCTTCGGGTTGTCGCTACTTCTCGGTAGATCCCTCACTAGAAGGCGTCTTCGGCAGCATCTAAAAAACGTGGGATCGCCGCTCCTTGCTCTCTTTAGACCAAACATCAACAATTATCATCTCTACCCCATCTGCCACACCCCCCCCCTCCCACCTGTGTCATTATTGTCCCCATTCACGCACTCCCCGCATATTCATACTGCGTCCTTGCCCGCCGCCCCGTTTCCCCTTTAATAGCGTCATACGCCTGCACCCATTTTCACACAACAAATCCTTTCTCCTCCACTATCATTCCAACTAACATCTCCGCCCTCCAACAACTATCCAACAGCCAGTGAGTGAGGTATGTATTGTATTGCATTTCCCCTAGCTTCCAATCCCCCATTGCATCCATCCCCACCCACTGTCCTTGCCCACCTTCATAGTCTCATAACTTTTTCATTTATCGTTTCGACCCTTTATCCCTCTCCTTTTGCGCCTATCCCGCTGTTGTTGGTTTTTCCTTTGCCGCTGTCGTCTGCTTGGGCTTCGTGTCATTGACTCAAGTGATTTGACAGCCTGTTGCACCTTCGTTGAGCTGTCCCAGCCTTCGCTACAAAGTTCCAGCCTCCAAGGCGGCTGCGCTATATACCCCCTTCCCTCCTAGGGGCATTTTCCATCAAAGTCTTCACCACGGCTACTCTTAGCTACTCCCCGTTCTCACGGGAAACAGTATCTCCTCTCCAACTCTTTATTCCACCAACACCGCAGTCTTCCTATCCATCGCCGACCCTAAGTGCGGCCGACAAGTACCCGCTGCCCTCCCTGGATCCCTCCCAGGGCCAGCAAGCCCATTACTGGGGAGGAAGCTCCTCGGGGGCTTCCTCTACTACTGCGTCTTCTCCCTCAATTTTGGCACCTTCCCTCGTCTCAAACACTTCTCCACCTTCGCTTTCGTACTTGCAGTCTGCGCCGTTCAACTACCAACCCTCAGTCGCTAGGACTCTTCCCACACCACCCACCACTAGCGACGCGGAAGCAAGACCTTTCCCTCCCCCAGCCCGTGACGGGGTCTCCGACCTGGCTGCTACGTTAGCACAGGGCTCCTCTTTGATGAGCACCCACGACATGTCTTCGGGCCTTGCCGCACGAAGGCAGCAACACCCCCTTCCCCAGTTTCATCTCAACACCACTCGAGCACCATACTCAAGCTTTGGCGGCAATAGTGTACTGACTCCTCCACCAATCGGACCCAACGAGATGACAAGTCCATTGAGCAGTGGTGGCAGTAGTGCTGGAACGGTATCTACCATGGGACCGTTTTCCCCGGTTGGTTACTGGCCTGCTACCTCGAATAGCTCGCCCTATGGGTACGGCTCAGCCTCAACAAATGCTTCATATACGTCAGGAGGAATACAGGGTTCCACAAACTCGAGCTTTGGGGTTAGGGGGTTTGCCTCGCCCGGCGTAACGTTGAACAGGGGAAATAGTAGGCCTTCGAGCCCTGCCACTGGGGAGTTGGTTCACCCCCCCAGTTTTGACAATTCGTCGCCTTACCCAAGCGGGATGCCCATCTCGACTGGCGCTGGGGGCCACCCAACTGCTGCAGTAGCTGGATCGGGTTTACCTTCGATAGGGCCGGGGTCGAATGTCCATAGTAGTTACGCTGCTGCCTATCTCCAACCGAGTCAGCATTCTAATCAACCCCACCCCCCAATAAGCAGCCAATCACAACCGAACCACGACCCGTACTCCCCACAAGGTTCGCTCCCTCCTCCAACCCCCTCGCAGCCTTATTACGGTCAGCAACAGCAACAGCAACATGGCCTTCAAATGTCACCCTCAGGTGTGATGGGTGGACGGATGAACTCTGGACCCCAATACCCACCCCTTGTTCCACTGCAGCCGAATTACAAGCCCCAATACCCCCTACCGGGAGTAGGTGGACAAGTTATGAGTGGAATCCTACACGGGCATCCAGCTATGATGCCCCATCACCATCCTGGCACGCACCATCAGCAGCAGGCCGAACGGCCCTTCAAGTGTGACCAGTGCCCCCAAAGCTTCAATCGAAACCACGATCTGAAGCGACACAAGCGAATTCATCTCGCAGTTAAGCCCTTTCCGTGCAATAACTGCGAGAAGAGCTTCAGTAGGAAGGATGCCCTAAAGGTGAGAGCCGAGTCCTGCAATGGTCGAGCTTTGGGAATATTGAGCTAATAATGTATTGCAGAGGCATCGCCTTGTTAAGGGATGCGGAAAGAACGACCATCTTCAAGGACAATCTTCCCCTGTTGCTGCCGGACAGGATTCGAAACAATCACCTAGTGTCTCACCGATTAATACTAGGAATCCTGGCCCGGAACCCAACACTAGTCCACCAGGGAGCGCTGGCGGTATGATAAAGCACGACCGATGATATACTACCTCGACGACTTTTACCTATCTCTCGGTTCTTCGAGAGTTGTAAACTATAATATTTTCTTGATGGATACCCTCGATATCTTTCGTCTATTGTCGTTATAAAGACCTCATTCTTGAAGTTCTCTTACCCATGTTCATTCTTCGCATTTGTTTTTGGCATTTGTTATGTGTTTATGGTGCAGCTCTTGCTCGATGTGGGGGGAGTGTTTTTTTGTATATCTGTTTCATGTCAAAATATTATGGGGGGCTGGAGAATTTTGTTTTTCTCGGCAGAATGCCCAGCACGCTTTTCTGTCTTTCTTTACCTGTACGCAAAAGGCGCTTTTTGTTTGGTGTGGGCTGCGATTGATTTTTTTCTTTTTGCTTATAATTTCTCGAGATTTTGATTTTGCTTTCCTAGGGGGGTTGGTAAAGCCGTGTAACCTTTGGCTTTGCTGTCGATATATATCATCTGTTCTGTTCGTCGATTAGTCCACATTTTGCTTTCTTTCTACTATCGGGTGAGGCAAACGGCAGGAGGGAAGGGATTTAGCGGTGTTGTGTCCTTTATATTTGGTGTCGGGGGTGTTTAAGTTTTGACTGATGGCAGCATCATGGCGAGGTTTTGTTCTGTTCCCTTGCGATGATAGAGATATGTCCGGATATTGGTCGGCTGGGGGAAGGAAGGGTAATCCTTTCGGCGATTTCGCCATTGCAGTGCCCTGGATTTTTGAATTATTATTGTGTTATTAGATTACCATTGAAGTGGATGTCGCTGAACATTTTGCCGGTTAAGGTATTGGGGTGGTTAGATCAGGTGATACCTTTTGATCAAGATTGTGTGATACAGCATATGGAGACTGTTTACTGGGTGATTCGGAGGGTATGCTGCTGTGTTGCTATCCACCGGAATTCTTTAACACAGAATGGAATGTTGTTAGATTCCCACTCGTAGAGAGGAGGGATAAAGATGAGTTGTGTTTTCCCGTTGCTCACTCGTTTGGGTGTGAGTGAGGCTCTGTGTGGGGGAAGATCTGCACAACGAAATGCTGACTTTACCAGGTTTGGGCAACGGGAGTCTGTGCACATCCCTGGTTGAGGCGCTCGACGTCGGGTGATCGCCGCCATCCCTTATGTGACATTGAAGGTAGAATATTTCAAGGCATTCCTGTCATGAGGAATTCACATAGCAAGTATGCAAAGGGTGTATGTATGTATTGTATGTGTTGCCCTTCTTTTGTGAGGGCTTTGTAGCTGACATTATTCTTTGCTTATGAAATGTTGGTGAAAGGGGGCCGTTTTTGGTATTGATAGTATAGTTCTGTTCATCCGGTTCTTTTTCTCTTCGACTGTCCTCCCCCCCCCCCCCGACCTATCCATTCACTTGGTAATCTCTAATCTCCATCGTGAGGGAATTCTCTTGTCTGGTTTAGTCTATGGGGGTTTGACGCCTTAACCTTTCCTTTCTTTCGTTATCTTGTCGTTTGTTCACTACACTCCTTTGTGCTGAATTGAAATTTGCCCTAGGGCCTTACTGTCGATCTTTAGTATTTTTTCTGTTCCTTTCAATTGTATTTTCTTCATTTTTTAGCCCTTCATTAGTTTCCTTCTTCGTCGTCATCCTGTCTGGTTGTAACCTTGCTTTGCTTGCGCATTCACGTTGGCATAGGTTTGCGGGCTATACCATCGTGCGGTGACTTGCCTTCCGCGCATTCACTTAATCAACAAACACACAGGACATCTTCCTTCCTTCCTTCCTTCCTTCCTTCCTCCACGACACCCTTCGTCTCTTCGTACAAACACCTATTATTCGTTCCCTATCAGATAGATTAATTTTATCCACCGCAGTAACGTATTTCCCTTTCTTCTAGTAAGTACTACTACTTCTACCCTTCTAACTCTCGGATTGATTGCCAACAGGGGTGACTCTAACGCCGCGCCATAGATCAAACTGTTGTAGTATTCTTATAGACTAATACCCGCCATGGAGCCTCGGGGCAAAGGCGATCGAACTTCGTATAGAGGTTCGCGGAGGCCATTGCAGGATACACCTGTTAATGTGGCTTATTCGTCACCAACCAGAGCACCGGCTCCACCCAACTATTCCAAGCCCCGAGAATTCGATAGGCAAGAGCAGCAGCAGTCCACTCAGCAAACATCGGCTAGATCGTACAAGCAGACTGATTCCTATGGGTCTACTGGCACCGGAGAGCATGTTGGTGATGTCTCCTCGGTTCCTGTCGGCCACCCGTCCTCGCCCCCAGCCCAGAAGCCGAACGTACCCCGTGCTAGAGTTAAGGCACAGGTTGGCCCGTGGCTTCTTGGACGTACTCTAGGAAAAGGAAGTAGTGGAAGAGTTAGGTTGGCCAAGCATATCGAAACTGGTCAATTCGCGGCAATCAAGATCGTTGGTAAGGGGAATGATGTGGCTATTGGTGAAAGTGGGCAAGAGAGGCCTCTACCGCCGGGCTTGGAGCGAGAGGTGGTTATTATGAAGCTGATTTGCCATCCCAATGTTATGGGTCTGTGGGATGTTTGGGAAAATCGTGGGGAACTGTAAGTCCGCCTGCTACATGACTGATGGGTTCCCTGATGCTAAAGCAAACATAATCGATAGTTATCTCGTTCTAGAGTACATCGAAGGTGGTGAGCTCTTCGACTACTTGACTCGTCGTGGCCGTCTTCCGGAGCCTGAGGCTCTTATGTACTTTCGTCAAATTCTCTCTGGGATTGATTACTGCCAGCATTTTAATATCTGCCATCGCGACTTAAAGCCGGAGAATCTTTTACTCGATTCCAATGGGAATATCAAGATTGCTGATTTCGGTATGGCTGCTCTTCAGCCTCACGGATCGCTCCTTGATACCCCCTGTGGATCTCCTCACTATGCGTCCCCTGAGATCGTTTCGGGAAAGCATTATGACGGGGCGAAGTCTGATATTTGGTCCTGTGGTATCATTTTGTTCGCTCTTTTGGCTGGGTACCTCCCGTTTGATGATGACAATATCCGAAAGCTGTTGCAAAAGGTTATGAAGGGGCGATTTGTTATGCCGGTTGAGTTTTCGATAGAGGCGAAGGACTTAATAATGAGAATGTTGACCATCGATCCTGAAGAACGCATACCTATGGAACAGATCTGGAACCACCCTCTTGTCCGGATGTACGCCCCTTTGGATCCAGTTACAGGCGAAGAGACCGATAGGGGTCCGAAGCCTCCACGCTCAAGAGATATCGGGCGACCAGTAAAGCACGAAAGAGATATCGACGGCGAGATATTAAAGAATTTGCAGACTCTTTGGCAAGGTGTTCAAGAGAATACCCTAATTGAGAGGTTGTTAAATAATGTGTAAGTGATTACCTACTCTTGACCTGATACGTGTTATCTGGGATTCGGTTGGGTGTTGTGGGTTGTGGCCCATCCGGAGAGGGGCTGTTTCGACAATGGAGATGTTTGGATAGCGCAAGGTAATTATGGCGTTTTAGCAAAGCTAATTTTGGCATCCTACTTGCAATCATAGACACAACCAGGAAAAGGTATTCTATTGCCTATTGATGAAGTATCGATATGACCATTTGGAAAACTACCCTGGAACCTCCGAAGAACGTAAAAACTCTCAGGCATCTAGCAGTTCGACATCCACTCATCTCCCTCAACACCGGATCAGCAGCCGAGGGAAACGTGCCGGGACTGTGGCGCGGCGTGGTAGGCATAGAGAAAATTCTAGCGCTTCTGTGACTGGTTGCGAGGCTGTCGATTATCGCCCTCCCACTAGAGGAAAGCCACAGGCCGAACCTGTCCATGGCGACGACCATGTCAACTATCATGCACGGGAAAAAGCAGGAGATCGCCTACGTTCCATGAGGGGTAGGAATAGTGTTGCAGATCATTGTAGCCGAAATTCTGTGGTCCGGCCGGGGAGAGTATCCTCTCGAGTATCTGCGACTGGTTCCATCCGCCGTCATCACCACCTTCATGCTGGTAAGACGAATAGTGCTGGTGGCAGGTATCGTTCTCGGTCTTCATTGGTAAGCCATACAAGCGCATCTCCATCGCTTTTTAAATCAAACGGCCATTTCAAGCGTCGTGTTAGCTTCAATCACACCACTAGTCTCAATAACCGCCATGCAAGAGCAGGTGGGTCGGTTGCCTCGAAGAACCCACCACAGGGCACTGTTTGGGTCGACGATGAGCGCGGTACACGTGCTCAGGCTGTCGGATTTGATCGAGAAGATACCCCTCGGTTTGAGTTAGGCCCTGAGGCATTTGCGCCTAAAGGGAGGAAGGAGGGTATTGATCCCACCAAGAGACGCTCGGCCTTTATGAATGATGGAATGGCTACGAATGGGAAGTCTGTTCGCGCAAGCCAGCCCAATCGGAGAGCATACTATGCCAACGAGCAGGAAGATGCAGAGAGGCGGCGGATGGTTAGCGAAGAGCTCGAAGCAGCTTGTGATAGGGCTTTCGGCTCCCTGGGATCGCTCAAGACACTTAGTACCGTGAGAAGTGTTTGCGAGACTGGCAATACAAGTTCTCATACGGTCGATTCTGCAGAATTTGCTAATCTTACTGTTTCTTCTGCCACTGCTACTGTTAGAACTCAACAATCTCGTGGGGATGCTGGTGACAGACCGCTACCGACTTTACCTCCAGAAGCACTTATTAGAAAATGTTCGAACGGCCGCAGCACACTTAGAATCTTCGATGATGACGAAGCCGACCCCGATAAAGGCTATCTGGATGATGTTCTTGAGCACTTTGATAAACTTATGGAACGTCCAATATCCTTTGCGCTGCCATCCAATCAACCTCGTGCTATTTCTCAGGGCGGTAGGCCGCTCAATTTGGCTAGCGGAAAGAACACCATTCCCATGCCCCATACCATTGAGAAGGAGGGGATTGCGAAACTCGGGGCGCAAAACCAAGGCTTGGGTATTACTCGTGGCGGCGTTGGTGGTAGATCAAGGGTGGTTTCTGCCCCACCAAATCGAAATGTCTCGTTGGCGGGTCGTCATTCAGATAGGCGATCTGATATTCCGACCCATGCTGATAGGTTTGAGCCGGCCCCGTTAAGGATCCGTCCGAAGAGTGTCGTGAACCGCCATGTGCCTATTGACAGAGCTGGGGATGGGGGTAAGAATTCAAAGCATTTGAGCCAGTTACCAGTTGTTAGAGATGAGTCCGTCGGATTCGACCCGGAGCTGATCCTACCCTCAGCACACGGGAACGAGAGGCAATCTCTAAAGTTGGTGAATGACGAAACTCGCTGTATCGCCACAAAGGTGAATCCAGTCATGTCGGGTGCCCTTGTGGCAACGGTTGTGAACCCTTTGGCAAAGGAAGTCAAGAAGAAGCGTTCCTTTTTTGATGTGTTGAAGGGGAAGAACAAAATCGCACCCGAACCAAAGGATCCCGTGATTGAAGAGATTGTCGTGGGCGGGACTAAGGGCACTTTTGGGCGTCGCTCTGGGGGCCTTCTCAAGAGATGGGCTAGTCGTGATGCTGGAGGCTTGTTGGCCTTTGGGGCTTCTAATGGTATGGCAGCATGCTTCATTCGACACTTACTGTCGAACAGCTGTGTTTTTCGTGTTTACCAACGTGCTGACCGGTATTACTAGATCGTGGTGACACTCAAAGCATTGCCAACGGGCTCACGTCTTGCTTTATGGTTCCTCAGGGCTCGAAAGAGGGGAGTGATAACTTTGGGGGCTTCGAGGAGGATCAGTTCACTAAGGTCATGTCCCAACGCAATTGGTTCATGAAATTCCTTAACGTCAAACCGGCCTACCGCGTGATCTGCTTCAACATCTCCCCTACGGCTGCCCGTAAAGAGATTATGAAGCTTTGGAAGGAATGGGTTAAATATGGGCTGGCTATTGTTGAGGATGATCGTAAGTCTTTGGTTATGAGGGCTAGGGTCGGAACCCCTAATAGTGAGATTTCCCTCTCTGTTTTACTCGTGACACTTTCTATCAAAGTGTTCTCAAGTGAATAAATACTCACGAGGGTGTGCCTAGGTCTTAATATCAAGGAGGTCTCTTTTGTGGGCGAGATTCGTGCTTATGGAGGATCTAGAAAGACTGGGTCTGGTGTTGTGAGATTCACTCAGGAGAGAGGTGCTGCATCTTCTTTTAACCGTGTCATTGGAGAGATGGCGAAAAGGTTCTCCGAGAAAGGGATAATCCTTCCAGAGGACTAAGCTCTTAGTTTTCGCGGATATCGCTGTGGTATGTACGACGAAGAGAACTTCTAAGTTTCCTTTCTCCTCTGTCCCTGTACTAGATGCTCTGTACAAAAGCATTTTCTTTTTCTACAACTTTTAATACCCATTCACAGCAACCATTATTTCTTCTGTACTTGTAACATCCGCCTTCACTTTCTGTCAGGGCATGTCCAGTCTTTGCAAAGGTTTCCTGGACTCTTCTTTTCGAGTTCGAGTCATACATTAGCCTTTTCATTCCTTTCAATTATTGTATCCTAGTAAACACCACTTGCTCTGAAGTGCTTTTATATGTACAATAGACATACCTTTCGAAAGGGAATTAAGGTGCTGTTTCTTTGTGAATTTGATGTCACTTTTTTCTAATCGGGGCGGCTGGGGTCTTGGTGTGTCTTTTGTTTTGACCCTAGCCTCTGGCTAGTTAGTCTAGCTCACGAGGTATTCCAGCCCCCTCTGCAGGGGACTAGTCTCAGCATTGAGCAAGTGAGCAGGCGGGCTGGGGGCCCAGTCATTGAGGTACTGCTCAAGCGCTGTCATCATAGAAACCCAGCCCTGCTGAGCGAAGCTTTCAGCAATCCCGATGTCTAGAATACAGTACCGTAATATTATTAACTTGAATAAGAGAATTAGTCTCGGGACGTCTGGGTTTCCTCTCGGAGTAATGCATCGTTTTATTTTACTGGTATTTTTTCCAGTCCCCACCAAAGTAGGAAACTCGGACGTCCTGAGACCCCTCACTGAAAATATCCCAGTTAATGCGGTAATTATCTATTATGTACCGTGCTTTGCATCACGAGAGGTCTGGAACTCGTGATATTATCATAATATTATCATCCCCCACTAACCCTACTACTACTTGTCCGAAAGAAAGAAAGAAGTATCCGAAAACAGGGGCTGGGGGATTTCCATTGGCGCTCCTCCTATACGCACCGAACTCTTTGCCATATATTTCGTGAATCCCTTGTTATCGGGTATGTACCTGTTGCCTGGGGAAAAAAAAGTACAGTATAGTATTATATAACCAGCAGACAATCTTAAACATGGGAAGCCCACCGCACGACGGCAAGCCGAGCTCCGACGTCCGACCTTACAGCGCCCAGGCCATAACTGGCGGTGTACTGTATTGTACTGCGCTGTGACTGTAGCCCTAGGGTTGTGTAGTGTAGTGTAGTGTAGTGTAGTGTAGTGTAGTGTAGTGTAGTGTAGCGTAGTGTGACGAGTGAGATTGGAAGATGTGTCCTACCCAACTCTAGTTTCTGTTCTGTTCTATTCTATTCTATCATAGGCTGAATTGTGAAGAGCTAATCTGGGGGGATGGGCTTCCTTCGATCTATCTCTATCATACTAGTACTTACCGTCGGGCGGGGGCGCGGGGCGGGGCGGGGCGGGGCGGAGCTGGAAGGAGAGGGGGGGTGGTGGCATTTGTGGACTTTGGTGGACATCTGTGGACTGTGGACCTGTGGGGGGCTGTTATTTGTTTTTATTTGTTTTTATTTACCCCCTTACACTTTGATGGCTTGCTTACAACTAGGGTGTGGTGGTGGTGGTGGTGGTGGTGGTGGTGGTTGCGTAATGTAGGTTATAGGGGGAGGGGAAGTCGGGCCCGGGTAGGAGTTCTGTGTTTGATTGAAGGCTGGTGTGTCGTGTCATATCTTAGTTAGCCACTACTGTATATAGCGTCTGACTACACCTCCCTCTCCTTCTTCCAGAGGACACGGGGTTGGGGCTGTTTTGTTTGGGTGTCGTGTTTACGGGTACTCTACTAGTACTGTTGAGGTATGATATGTGTCCTTTGGTTTCTTTTTTCTCTTCGGATTTCTGACCCCTAATTATTATCATCTCCTTTTTCTTCTTATGAAGTGGGTGGCCATGTGTGGTATGGGGCCTTACTTGTTTATTTGTGGACGGTAGAGCACTGCCCTAGGATCGTGAGCTGGACTATATGCTTATCATACTTGTGCGTTCTGGGGGCGTTCAGCCGAGGGGTTGGAGGGAGGGAGAGAGGGAGGGAGGGAGTGCATTTTTGGGTTGCCAAGTATTTAGTGGGGTTTATGCGCAGGATTCGTATACGGTAGTGTAGGAAGAGGGCTTGGATAAACGGTTTTCGACTCCCGGGTTGAATGTCTCTTCTGCTGTTGAAGGTTGTGAGGAGTTGCATCCAGGGCTCGACTGCTGGGGTGGATGGAGGGAACTTGAGTGAACCTTGTTTTCACTCACTACTGCTAGCTAGTGCCACCAAGGTATGGATGGATGGATAAACCTTATTTTCATTCTGCTATCAGACCGGATGGGTGGATGGATAGGAGAACCGCTTGAGTATTATAGATGGTAACCCCTTGCATATACGATGGCCCAGACCGACTGCGCAATAGCGCTTTGTTGATCTCCCAGCTTCCACCACCACCACCACCACCTCGTCCTCGCCCTCACCCTTATACGGGCATGGTAAGCGTGCTTGCGCATTCTTACCCCAATGTACTAGGTGGGCACACTTCTAGAATTGGGTAGAATAGGCTCCTCACGCGGGCATTGCGCGTCCCGACCAATATTCCCTCATCCAAGCTTACTAGAAGGGAAAGTAGAGGAGCGGGTTCGTGATATCTGGGCTTTTGATACAGCTGTAGATGTAATTCTGCCCCGGAGAGTTGGGTTTCAATCGTTTACTTGTATCTATAGTGAAGGCTTCGAGGTGGGGGCTGATCTACCTGGCTAGCTAGCTAGCTGGCTGACAGAATGGAGAGCTGGATGTATGGGTGGGACGGTTCGGTGCGCTGCCCGAGGTGTGTGTGCCGTACCGTGCAATAATGCTATGCTAGGCTCGGCATCTAGCACTGCTGTACTGTATCTATCGTCTATCTATCCATCTATCCATCTATCCATCTATCCATCTAGTCTAGGCTTTTCGGAGAGGACTAGAGTGGGGTGATCTAGATTAGTGTGAGTTTGGTTTTCTCTTTGCTTGTTCTTCACTTCTCTTCACTTCCTCCCCTTCCCCCTTGCTTGATTGCTTACTTGTGCGTCCAAAGTTTGGATGAGCATCTTATGTCTGAGGGGGGGGATTACGAGGTTGATCGACTGGTTTCTTTTGCTCGAACCCCCAGTGATATTATACCGCGGTGGAATAGGCTCGATGGCGTTCTAACTTGTCTCGAACTACTTACTGCTCACAAGTAATAAGTAAAAAGCAATAAATCTTCGGACACACGGGTTAGAAGAAGAAAAAGTGTGTGAATTATATCTGTGCGTATCTGAGCTCTCATTACTAAATTAGCTGTCCGAGTGTTCGGGTACTTCTTACCTCTACGAGTACTCACACGGGACGCACGAGCACAGTAGATAACGACCCCCTTGTTCCCTAGACTAACGCAATCATCTCCACACAGTAGTCGGGTATCATAAAGGAGGAAGGAAGAAGAAAAAGGAAGAAAAACGGTCAAACGATGGGAATTAGCTCCAGTTTGCTTTTTGCGTGATCATAGGATCACACAAGATAGCACATTCGCCAGGTAGGCGGGTGGGTAGGCAGAGGGAGGAGGAGGAGGAGGAGGAGGAGGAGGAGGAGGAGGGGAGGGAGAAGTTGAACTGCATGTGGAAATCACACATGAGCACACATAAGCACACACACATACACAGATAACCGCCCTAACTTATGCCTCCCCTTTCTTGGGTTTCTGCTTACGCTAGCTACCTCCTGAGTGGAGGTTTGATTATACTCAAGTATGGTGCAGAGCTTCAGAATACTCCTGGGGAACTCTCGCCCTTTAGTTTTTGTTTTTTTCCATCGTGATTCGAGTGTAAAAAACGAGGCCAGTAGGGCAATTTGCTCCTGTAGTAAGCACCCTCCCTTCTTTTTCTTTTTTCTAACCTTAATTTCCCCGCACCAGGCTCATTCAGCGTGAGGCTTGTTAAACTGCCTGGGACACCCCACTGTGCTGTGGTAGCAATTGTGGCTAGGGCCGCTTCACCTTACCTTACCTTATCTTAGTTTTTTTTTTAAAGTTCCCATACCTTGCCTTCCTGCCTTGCCTTGCCTCGATAGCCTGCCCTTACCGCACACCTCCTTCCCACTCATAGTGGACCAATCAGCCAACCGACCAATCAGATAGCCAATTTGGTCTGGGTTGGTGTCTCTCTCTCTCTCTCTCTCTCTTCCTTACTTGTATACGCCGCCAAGGTGGATGGTGAGGCGATAACCCCTGGGGGAATAGCAAGTAGGATGTATGATAGTTGTGGTGGTCGTAGGGCCGTAGTTGGTTTTAAGTAGCCTGATTATATGTTTTTAGCTTGGGCAAATAGATTAGATTAATCCTAGGGATGGAAAGGCGGCATGAAGTGGAATAAGGGGGGTGACGGCGGAGCTGCTGCGGGGGTGGGGATGCGGTGCGGGTACGTGTGATGGATGGATGGAGGACGGAGACTAATGGCGGAGGTGATGCCTAGCTAGGTTGGCGGGGCGGGAAGGAAGGGATGTGTTTGAGGTGCTGCCGCAGGACCGGCCCACTCACTCAATCGGGGACAAGCAGGAAAAAACAGGAGTGCACCCATAGGGTAAAATGGGAGGGGGGGGATGGGGTTTGATAGATTGTCGTGGCATATGTATGTGCTCAAGCATGTGCTTCCATTGTTACTATAGGCACCCTGTCGTACACCGTTCACTCACTCACTCAATCGATCACTCGGCATATAACATCGTACACAGCGCAGCGGCCCCCTCCGTTGAAGGAACCTTGTTTCGTTCCTTTCCTTTCCTTTCCTTTCCTTTCCTCCCTCCCTCCCTCCCTCCCTTCCTCTCATCCCTTCTCTCATTGCTTTTTTTTTAAATTTTTCTGCCGGTTCCCTAATTCCTCTAATTTTGGCTTTTCCTGTTTTGCCGCTGCTGGCGGTGCTGGCACATGTTTCCCGAGGATGTCAGTCTGAGGATTATTCTGGTGATTGGCTGGAAGGGGGGTGGTGAAACTAGGGATCTGTCGCTAGTTCGAGTACTGCGCGGGCACTTTGCTTGTCACCTGCTAATTGTGTACATATTTGCTTGTCTTTTGATTGTTTCTTGCTGCTTGTTTTTGTTTTTCCTCCTGTTTTGTTTTTTTTCACACCGGTTGCGCACGTCCCCTTAGTGTAGTACTGTAGTGTAACACCTATGGGGTAGCTGAGCAGGCTAAGTATCGCAAGTGCAAGGTTAGTGTTTGCCCAGCTCCTTAGGTGGGACTTGGTTTTGTTTCCTTTTTTCTCAATTCCTCATGGCACCGTGTAGAGCAGAGCACCATACTACTGTGCTCCTGTAGGTACCTCCGTATAATGGGTAAGGATGCGCTGCTATGATCAAGGGATCGTGCGATTTTGCGCATACCCAAAATACAGAGGTAGAAGGCCCAAGTATAATTCTTTCATTTATGGATATCCAGTTTCTATAATAGCTGAGTTGGTCCCACCATGTCCTAGACCAATGAGTGAGACAGCCGGACCAAGTCCAGCAGAGATTTATTGATAACAGAGAGGAGCTAATGCCTCCGAAGCTTCTCATTGGACACTAGATGTATTGCCCTGATCCGGGATGCAGAGCCGTGGGATATAGTATACAGTAGGGTAGGGTAGTTTCAGCGCTTCTCCTGCATACCGTGCTTTAGACTCTGGGAGGGGCATCACAATGGCAATATATGCGAGGGCAGTATATGCGAGGGTGGTGGAGCGTGGAAAGGGGTGGAGTAAGAGGGTATGAGGTATCATAGTAAGGGAGAAAGGGTCCGGGCTTTCATTGGCTTTGGTAAAAATTTCTTTCTCTCTTGCAGAAATAAAGCCACGAGGTAATCGAGCAATGGAAAGGTGCTGAGTTCGCTCGCTCGCTTTTGATAAGACAATATGTCGTCAGGGTGCATTGAAGTCGAGGGGGGGGGGGGGAAGGGTAAAAATAATAAAAAAAGGCCATGACCTCTTCTACTCTAACTTACCGGCAGACGATGTCCCATACCGTGAGTGCTGTATGCCTTAGTTCTTTTCTTCTCCATTTTTCTTTTTTTCTCCCTTTCGTCCCTTTTCAAAACCATTCCGTTCGTGATGATAAAACCCTTTTGTAGAAATAAAGGTAAAAAATAGGGTAAAAGAAAATGCATGCACATATGACACTCCGCTTGCCCATAAATTGTGGTGCCTCACTTCCCTATGTCATGCAGGACTACCCGCACCCTTACCCACAAAACTCTCCAGCCAGTAAGCTATCGTAAAACGGAGCAAAAGGATAAATACAGGAGTGAGGGAAAAGAAGGCAGAAAAAAAATAAAAAATAAAAAATAACACTCACGCCGCTTGATTGGATGCACACTTACATGTACTCTGGATATTGGAAGTTACAGCACATCCTTTTCCGTGTGACACTCGAGTTTTTCCCGGACTATGTGTGATAAACCACCATACTCGAGTACGGTGATCATGGTTGATGTTGTCATTGCACCGCGCCGCTGGTACAGCACAGTAGTGTACAGTATCATACAAGCACAATGTCTCCTTCCCCATCGAGCACCCAGCACAACGAGCAAAAAAGCTTATGATACAAAACTCCCCAGGCTACGGTTTTAGAAGGCCAACAACCCACAAAAGGGGAGTCAATGAATATAGCGCTCACTATGCCGGGGGGCTGGGTGGGTAGGTAGAGAAACATGGCACCGATCCCACCAAACTCAAACTCTTCCCCTCCCTTCCTCCCTTCCTCCCTCCCTCTCCCCTTCAGTTTCGCCATCCCCGTGATTTCCCGGGGGCTGGCGCAATGTGCGCTTCCTCCGATTCGTTGGCCTAGCGTTTGTTGCGCCATGGCCACCACCTGCTCCGACACCCCCGTCTTAGTATTTGTTTTTCTAAGTGTTTTCCTTCCCCTTCGCGCAATAGCTGTTTTTGTTTTTTGTTTTTTTTCTTGCTTCCATCCTAGCTAAATGTCGTGAAAGTATCCTTACACAGGGTTAGTTAGCATACTTGTCCTTGCACTCCAAACGCTAAGTTAGCTCCCCCGGGGCATACCGGCACCCCATTCCCCTTCTCCTCCCGCTGCTGGTTAGCATATGACGTTACTATTTGTCCCAGGTAAGAAGTGCCCGAAGGTAGGGATTAAAGAGATACAGTATATGGCCAAAAATCTGTCCGCATCTCACCGCCAGCACAAAATACACCTCCTCGTTTCCGGGTACTAAGTTACTTGGCCGGGGCAAGTACATTGCTAGCTCGAGTGGGGACGGCCTAAAAGTACGTGCATTTGCATCCCTCTCCGACCGCTGATGAACGAGTTTTCACTGCCGGCATTTATGCAGTGTGCTGAGTATTGTACTGGACGAAATGCATGGGGGAAAGGCTTATGGATGGATGTTCATGGTGCTATCTGCGATGGAAGAGGGAGAGAGGGAGAGGCAAGGGGGTGTGAAAAGAGCTGGATAGTGTTTCCCCCCTCCCAATCACCCCCGCACCCCAACTCAATCTACTCGTACAGTATGGATTGAGGGGGGCCCTTCTCCCCTGACCGAAGAATCAATCACAGCCTGGAACCACCGGGTACAAGATAATCACCCCGCACATGGACCTAGCACAGAAATTGTGGGGATAACTATCAAAAGCGGCACTGCACGAGTACTGCACTGCATCGATGGTTTTAATATCATGCCCGTCACAAGGGTCTATTGTCCACCTCCGTCGCCACCAGTAGCAAGATCAACAGCATCGTCACCGGAAGGCACTCTATTCTTCCGGTGCCGCTTCTGTGCAGAAAGGGAACGACAACCGGAGGACTCTGCTACATAATATTAATAAATATGGAATGAGGTCTGATTCCCTCCCCTCTTTCGTTTCCTCCCTCCCTCCCTCCCTCCCTGCTCCCCGCGCCGTCCCCTTCCCTTCCCTTCCATTCCCCTCCTTTCCATCCCCCCTTACCGCACGGAGGGAACCAAACGAAAGTTTAAAAATTCCACCGCGGAGAACAAAAAAAAGAAAAGAAAAGAAAAGTGATGGTCCCAATAGCTAGAGTTATTGCGGTAAAGTTTAAAACAAACTTATTATGCCTAGGAGTTAGGACGAGTTCCCTCTCCCATCATACGAGCAAACAGTTTCGGCATTTCTGCCGGATGGCACTGCTTTTAACAACACCTACATGTGTCCACGTGCACTCTGTCGTATTATTGTTTCCCTGGCCGTGATACTAGAGGAATAAATAAGGTTGAAATGGAAAATGGGGAAAGGAAAGGAAAAGGAAAAGGAAAAAGGAAGGGGAAAAAAAGCGCACACTATCCAGTGCCATAGTACCACAGAAGCGGCGAAATTCGTAGCATCATGGACTCTTCTGGCATTCGTTTCACCGAGGGAGTGAGTGAGACCGTGAGATGAAAAAGCAAAGGAAAAAAAGAAGAAAATAGAAAAAGGCCGCACTTGATGATACCTACCTAAGATTTACCTGTACCAGCACCGCAAATATGGATGGCCAAGAGGGGAGGGATTAAACTCGACAAGGGCAATTTCAGGTATATTGAAATTTATCATCACTGCTAGAAATACAAACGAGAATGAAAGCAATAGGAGGAGCGGGTGGGAGGGGGGGAAGGGAAGTGTGGGCAATTGCAATTCCGGAAATCGAATTGGACGGACGGACGGACACGCTAATGAAAAAGGGGCGGGAGGGTGAATACGGGCCTAATAGTCCCAGTAGTTAGCTCTCGGGTTGCAAAACTGGAACAAATCACCACTCGCACAGATAATATAATAAGGTACAAACAATGTTTGCCTACCACACACCCGAGTACTGTACGATGGCAAGCAAGCCCCCCCAGCATAGCGGGTACTCACCATTGATTTATTGCCTCATTTGGTTGGGTTGTGTGGTTCCGAACCGTGGTTCGAGGGACTTTTGTAAGTCGGTGCCAGTTTGTGCTAGGTGCTGGCTAATATGGGGAGACATTGCGAGACATCGCAAGGTTTTATTAAACTGTCCCAGGTAAGAAGCATCATACCCGGACACAAACAGGGGGGTGTGAAAGCCACGCTGAGGAAGGGGGAAGTATGATATCTCTGAAAGATTCCCGGAATATCCCTGGGATATCCTTGTTTCCCCCTGTAAATTTCTGGGTACAGTGCTCGTTGCTTGGGACGAGTACGCTCTGATGATTTTTCTTTTCTTTTTCTTTTCTAGCTTACATATGCTGTAACATGACTACGGTATCTGAAAGGGCTAACTAGATAGCTAGTCAAGATAGCTGACATCCCGAATCAACCACTAATGGGGCTCAGTTTGCCGTAGTATGGCACAGGCGGATAGATATAGTTGTGATAATATTATAAACAGAACAAATAACAAGGGTATATGTGTACTCTGCCTAAGCTCGAGCCCAGTACTCCAGGACAGTATTCATCCGATTCGTTCCACCAGAGCAGCTTCTCCGGCACCGTGACCTTGCTACTCCAGAAAACACCGTCATACAAAATGCGCCTCACCCAAGCCATACAGAGATGGAGAAACCAAAAGGCTTTCTCTCCCTCCCTCCCTCCCTCCCTCCCTCCCTACCCACCCACCCACCCACCCACAACGAGAATGTTTCAGGCTATGATAGTCCTACACTCCCCCCCCCCTCCCTATCAACAGAAGTCTGACCGAAGCCCGCGGCAAAGTAACTTACTTTCTAGCCCAAAGCCATTTTAGTCGGCAACTAGCAGTATTCACAGTAACTACTGTAAGAAAGTACTCGCGCGGCCGAGTCGAAACCGGAAAGCCTAAGGTGGCGATTCCCATACAAAGTGTCAAACTTCAACCCGGCCGCACTAGCGCAAGTGCGGTAGGAGGCTATGGAAGGGATGGAAAGGGAAGGGAAGGGAGGGAGGGAGGGAGGGAGGGAGGGCGGAAGGGTAAGCAAAGGGGAGGAAGAAAGGGAAAAAAAAATTATGATATTACACTAAAATGGACTCTATCTACTCGAGTACTCGACGGGGAAAATAGCCGTTCGGGACCCGGTCTTTGGAGGGGGGGGGGGGGGGGGGGGGGGGGGGGGGCGGGCGGGGGGGGGGGGGGGGGGGGGGGGGGGGGGGGGGGGGGGGGGGGGGGGGGGGGGGTGGG
>Ga0307509_10003900_pt1 | contig 22068 bp, 13 predicted proteins | sample 10_EM_MG_FD_202245 | JGI IMG/M metagenome (GOLD analysis project Ga0307509, IMG submission 202245) | Populus trichocarpa ectomycorrhiza microbial communities from riparian zone in the Pacific Northwest, United States - 10_EM | ecosystem: Host-associated > Plants > Roots > Unclassified | place... | reverse complement strand
CCCAGGTTTTCCTTTCATGAAATACCTAGCTGGCGCAGTGGTTAACACTCCTGTCGCATTAGCGGGAGCTCAGGAGTTCAATCCATGCTGACAATCAGTTATTATTGAACGATCCGTCATGTAGGGCAGGAGAATTAAAAAATCCTGCCCTATGGGAACTGGGAGATTGAAGAACTTAGCCCTCCTCAATAGGGCTGTGGGGTTTAACAATCCTGCTACGAGGTGGTAGAATCCGACTCTAGACCTTCAAAGGTTGGCGATCGGCGGGTAGCAGAAGCAAATGGGACGGGGGGTTGGCAAAGAAAGAAATATGAAAAGAAAAAAAGAAGAAGAAAAAAAAGAAATATATAAAAGAATAGAAAGAAATATTTTTTTATTACTTCTTTTACCTTGGGAAGGCTGCTGTTGCCCCTCCCTATTTATTACATTATATACATAGCTTTTTTTTCTCAGTAAAGGGAGGTAGTACTAGTGTGCAGCGCACTATACGAGTACAGAGGCGATTTCCCTTGTTGCCCGATCTTTACCTAAGGCTTCAGACCACGCGCAGTGTCCCCAACCTTCCGAGATAACGTTCACAAGTGACGAGGCCGGCCTGCAGATAACAGGTAGGTCGCACGTACAGTCCGGCACGGCCAGGTTTTTGGGAAGCCTACAGGTTTCATGGATCCCTAGCCGCGCCGACAGGCTTCCGGGATATTCCATTAGGTTAGTAAATATTTTGATTATACGCATCGGAGATCTTCAGGTGCCCGCAAAAAAATACCTGTGGTTGTCCAAAGATGACTGCAGATATCTGAAGATGCCCGCAGATATGTGAAGATGCTGGAAGATATCTAAAGATCAGGACAGATACTGGAACATCCCTGACGCTATCGGCTTCTTATCCACGATTATTGGGTCGCAACAACAGAAATAAAGAGTGTTATGATAAGTTTCTGATATCCGGGTTGGGCGAGACAGGGTGATTTCCGGTTTTCCTTTATCACCCAATTTGTTTCCTGAATGAATATAAAATAGCCCGACTTTCGGAATACTCCCCTTATATTCACTCAAGATATGGTATGAATGCGATTTCTGTGTATTATCGTTAGGGTTGAGTGCGGCTTTCCATCAACAAAGCCACGTCCGGCCTCGGCCACCCACCGGCTTCCGGTGCTTTACCCCTAGTTGAAACAGTATGATACTCTTCGACACTTGCTTTTTACGTCTTCGAGTACGACATAGCCGGCGAACGTTCTTTGGTCTCGGTTTAGAGCTGCCCGACTTCAACTCATGTTATCTACTCCTTCTCGTACGACACTGCTAGATCAATTGATTGGATATGCAATGTTGTTCTCAACGGTGTTCTCCGTTCTTCTATATTGCTTCCTTTGATTTATTTTCCACTGCCGATATATATTATTGCTTCACTACATATATAGTGGGTCACTCTAGCCCTCTCTGACAGAATGAAGTTCCCGGAATCTCACGCTCTTCCAGGTCTCCTATATACAGCTCGGCCATTCCATCGTTTTTCAACAGTGACCTCTTGCGGCTTTGCCGCTCCCATTCCCCCCATCCACTATCTCTCCATCACGGTGTCGTGGTTGCCTGGACCCTGAGCGCCTTATTCACTTTAAAATTCCGCAAGTGGCCCGCGTGGCGTACCCGTGTCATCGACGATATGCGGCCTGAGGTTGGAAAAGTAGCGGGCGGAACCTAGCGTGCGCCCAACCTTAATAGGATACCGAAGGTGCTAGGGTAGCCTTACCGGGGACGAGAACAAGAGAGAGAAGAAGGCGGCATAAGAGTTGCAGCAAGACCACTCAAGTTAGGTTTAGTTTACCAGAAGATAAAAGACTGATATGTGTGCAAGTCAAGGGGGGAGATTTGAAAAGACGCAAGAGACCCTCTGCCAATGACAACCTGGGCTCCTCCATGACCAAGCAACCATTTTCCTCCAGAGTGCAACCCATTATCAGTAATAGCTGTGTCATAAATCGAGTGATTCGCCATGAGCAACCTCTTGCCTCGTCAACGTTTGTAGATAAAGCTAGTAATTTACTACCCCGATAATACGAAAGTGAAGAGAGATGCAATACGCAGGGGCTTCTAGCTACAATATTCTCAATTTTTCTCCCCGCCTTTCTAGCTTTCATCCTACCGAAAAGTTGAAAATCGGAGGTATGCATTAGATACATCAAACCATGCTTCCAGTTTCATTCCCCTTCCATCCTCGGTATGGTGAGGCTTCTACTCTATAGAACGAAAGGCTGAGACAAAATGGAAACATCGCGCAATTATTCAAATCAATCCGAGACAACAGTTTAAACACGAAACTCTCGGATGCACCTTGCGCGCAGAATTTAACCTAACGCTATATCGAAAGCGTCCGATAGCATAAACCGCGGGAGAGATGGACTGGAGAGCATCATCCTTCGATATGGGTGTTCTGTGGTGACTAAGCACTTGCGCAGGCATTGGTTACACAATAAATAGGTCATCTTCTTTTCTCGACCTCCGAATACTAAAAAAAAAATACCCTGGTGCGCCATTTGACTACTTGTGCTATTGGACGCAAGGATGCTATTGGCATTGCGGCCGGCTTAGTTCACACATTTGGTTGGGAGCTGTGAATGGCTGAAGGGTTGGCCAAGGATAGAGCGCTAGTTACTTGTCAATACATATGGAGAGGGAGAGGAAGAGGCTCCAGCGCTAAGTCCGGAGACTTGGCTTTCCCGGTAATTAGCGTCGGTTATTCGAGTACCGTGCAGGGCTCGCACGATCGCACAGTTGAAAAAAGTTGCTGTTAGGAACGAATAGACCGGGGGATTCGGATTCCTCATCAAATTCCGCAAGGGCAACAAATTACAGCAAGAACTCGAATAATTGAACCTCGCGTTAAGACGTGCGAACCCCCCCCCACCGGAACAAGGGGGCGAGCGCAAAGCGAAAACTGACCGCCTCGAACTCAGCTTAGGGCAAAGAAAAAAAACGAAAAAAGAGCTAGACCTTACCATCCAAGGCAACTCCAACCTAGCCTGAGGTTCAATTATTCGAGTTCTTGCGGTATGCTAGCTAGCTAGTCCGAATTGATTTTTTTTCTCACATTTAACCCCCGTCCCGATACAAATTTAATCCCCTATAACGAGCAACCACCAACCAATCAAGCAGGTTGGTATATGTCTGGCTAAAGCTTTGAGCATACAGCGAGGGATAGGATTTTAGGCAGTCATGCTGATTGGGGTAGAGATTGCAGCAGCTTTCCCGGTGGACATCCATCTTCACTTTTTACGCACTTAAGCGATAGCAAATCCGCGCTAGGGCATGAGATTGGCCGCGTGACCCATTTTTCCCTGGCTTGAGTTAAACCTTCCCCGTATATCGTGGCATTCCATACTGCCTGGCATGGTGATATGGGAGGTAATCCGACCATCTTTCTACGGCATCGCTTTCCCTTTACATAGCTCTCTGTTTCTTCGTCGTTGCTTCCTCATCCAGTGGTCACGGATTTTCTTTGGAAGACTACCGGTACTCGAACTCCTGAGCTGCCCGCTATTACGAACAAAAAAAAAGGCCCTCATCCCCTCCCGGTAGAGTTCTACTCTATGATTCTAGTTATGCACCGGGGCTTGACATAAAGGTTGAAATCTTGATGGAATACTGCCGCGGGTTGGGATCAGCGAGCATGGAATGGTGCGCCCCCCTATAAGCAACCCATCTCAGAAATGAGAAATGTAAATAACACACCGGAGAGGTAGCAAAAAAACTTCGAAAGAGGGGACGTGGGGATCCGCCTCTATTTGAAGACTTTTTTTCCTGAGAGGGAATTGCACTTTCAACAAATATATGCATGAGCCTGAGACATATGCAGGGGCGCGCTTCCAACCAACCAACCTTAGAAAAAAGCGAGCCTGAGACATGAGCACTTTTGCACTATGCATCTGGGCTCAAAATCGTTGATACTACTGGCTAGCGGTAGGGCGCTAGGGTAGACTGCCGATTTTAGGCTCTGCATACAAAAGCCTGCAGCGCTTCGTGTTGTGCTTGGTTGTGCAGTACTGTAACGTCCCCATACCTAGATGCGAAAATTATACGATGGGACCTATTTTGAATTGACAGCACAAGTTGGTGTGAACATGCTGTGGCAATATGACGGTCAAGCGGATTGTAGTGGCCCAATACAGAATCCTATAACTTAGGGCGGCAACGAACCAATGAATTTTCTCTTCCATCTGTCCCTTATAGCCATCCCCACCAAGCATTGCATTTCGCCGAAGTTGAGCACAGTCACCCCACCCCCCCCTGCCCAGAATGGTTAAAATCCAGAGTGGACTGTCCGGGATAGTGAAGCCTCCGGGAGTGTAAAATGGTTGATGAAAAAACTGAAAATCGAGTGATAATTGAGTAGAAACTACTATGATAGCAACTGTTTCATCTAAGGTCTAGATGAGGGCAGAGTTGAAAACAAAGACTAGGGGAACGAGAAATTGAACAAGACCTCTCCGTGCTGGGTGTGCGGTTTTTATCTCAACGATGCGGTCGCAATCTGCATTACTCCACAAGGGTATAGCAAGGCGCACTTCCCCAACAACCGCAATACTACTTTTTAGCCTCCTCTTGAAGTGTGCGGTGCTGGGTTGGGGGGATTAACAGAAACTTGAAACCAATCTACGTGGGGGACTGTACCCATAGTGAGAGTGTGATTGGGGAGAGGATAGAGGGAATTAGGGGGTATATTTGGCCTGTATTTCTAAGTGAACCACACATGAAATAGTCATGCCACTAAGCATCCGCGATGTTGGATTTTATGCGGGTGTGCGGTGAAAATCAGGGACACTCAAAGCACCTTCTAGGCGAGCAGGGGTGAGGAATTTTTAATTTTTAATCTGATCAGAGGGCTGCGAAATCCGTGGCGATAGGGTGTATTCTATGTATCTTGCACAAGTCTTGAAAAATTGTCCGAGGCAACGAAAATCCGGTAGAATGAGGTCCGGGGAAGCGGGGTGTGACAGTCGTGCTCCGGACCTGCCATTCCCCTGAAAGAAATGCTGCGAGACAGAGAGCTTCCCACGGTGCGGCCTGTCACCCACTCCCCCCCCACCCCCACTGGGATGTATGGGCTATGGGGCCGGAGCATTGCTTTATGAAAAAGGTTGGGTATCATATGATGGGGTAGGATAACAACTGTAATTCCGAGTGGATATAGTATGATAGATCTCAGGAAATTAGTTGAGCTAAGCGACAAATCTTTAGGGGGAAATCCTCCAATTATTTCGTTAGTGTTCGCTATGCTTTGCGGATATTGGTTCCCCTCTGTCTTTAACAGTATCCGAAACCGGTCGCAGGAGGAACCCCGGATCGCCTCTGATTGTGCTACACTATGAGGCTACTAGTTACAACCACACCACAACACCACACCCACCTACGGTAGCGCTTCCCCCATATGCTTCTCTCTCGTGCTACCGTAGCTGCCGCGAATCAGAATTAACATAATTCAGAGGGAGGGAAGGGATTCTTACCCTCCAGGAAGGCCTTAGTTACCGAGGACACAGCGGCGAGGAGGAATCAATCCAAACCGAGCTGGAAGAGCCAATGAATTCCGGGTAGCCCCAGATACTACTATTTCTGGAGAGACTGGGGAACTTGGCTAATCGGGCTCTGGGTTCCTCAATACCCCCAACTACTGCAAAGTCCGCTGGCAAAAAGTAAATCCTGCGGGAGTAATTTATAGAAAATCTCAGAAAAGTGCAACAAATGCGTCCATCGCGTAGCAAAACCATAAGAAATAGCATGGTGAGGTCCACCTAGAGTTGACCCTTTGGTGCAAAATTAGTGCCCTTTCCGCGGAATACACGCATGAGCCTGAGACATATGCAGCTACCCTTCCCAGCCAATCTTCAGCGATAAAAATGAGCCTGAGACACATGCAGGCTCTCTTTCCAACCAATCGTCAGCGATGAAAACGAGCCTGAGACAGGGGTGTGTCCGATGTTCTGCGCTCCTGTACTCGAGTCATATAGAGATGGGTCTAAGATCTGCAGGAAGTGGCCAGGGTGATCTCGGGTTGTGACCAACCCCTTGTTTAATTCTTGGGTTATCTTACGAGTAAAGTAAAAGAAAAAGGCTTATATAGAACCCATTCCGGAAAGTTTCCAAGAAGATTATGGAGGTACAGGGTGTAAACTTTGTAGGTTGCACAGGGGGTGAGGGTGGCAGTCCTCGTTTGTGGAACCTACAAAACCTACAAGTACACGCTGTACCTCCGTACTGCTCTCTCCCGAAATATTCGAGAGCCTGAGATACGCAGCTCCTCTTTCCAACTGGACTAATCATTCATAATTAAAACGAGCTTGTGGCGAGGATTCGTTGAGCTCTCTGCACTCCATATGATCAGCGTGACCCCCCGGTACAATACTCGAGTATGATACCGGGAAAACATGCGAAATCCACTATCAGATCATCACCGATAATCGGCCCGCCAGCTCACGATAGCCTTTGCCCAACAGGTTAGCAGAATTGCGAATACAAGTTAGCCGGATCAAGCCGACCGCGCTTATACCCTACCGGGAAGGGGTTAATGCTCCTCATGAGGTTTTGACACGGAATCCGGAGATCACAGGGTTAGAGGAGATTAACTCACAACTTTGGGAGAACAACCCGATGGCCATCTTCCTGTCTCAAGACTAACGCGGGAGGGGGGTTCAACGAACAGCCCAAACAAAATCGCAGCTTACTAAGCCATTTTTGGTGGAGTGTTCGCTGAACCCCCTGTTCTCTGACCCCCCCCCCCCATCTTAAGCATGAGGCTCTGTGAGACGGGTTTGCCAAGCCAAGACTTCATGATTCCTGGGAATCCCTGTCAACGGTCTTAAGGATTTTAAAGTTAGGACTTACATCTGCGATATCCGATGGATCCCTAGCGCAGCCCAGGAAGGCTTACAGTGTGATAGTGGTAATCCGCAGTAGTCAACAAGAGGGAGAAGAATTCCGTAAGATCGTACAAGTCGAATAGTACACCGGCACACATAGATCCCCTCCTGTTCGTTTTTATCACCTTTCCCCTTCTCCAATTTCCGGCTGCAATTACAGACAATTAAATAGACTTGGGTCAACTGCAATAATTATGTCCCCCATCTTAGTTTAATCTCTAAAGCGATTGTCAGGAGTCTGCCCCTTATCGCGACTATTTGTTGTTTAAGCGGGGCGCTGTTCCGGTTCGGGATTGGAGCTAAGTGCGGCTGGCTATCATATTCTAAGCGAGGTGGTTAGAGCTTAAATTCAACAGTATAGGATTTTGGAGGCTCATCTTGTACAGGGGGAAGTGGCTTTAAAAGCTGTACTAGGACTCTACTGTGCACTCCGCCCTCACTGTCTGTGCCATTTGGTTGCAATTTATCGCGTGGCCACTTGCTAGAAAGTTCAAGTATGATAGGTAAAATGATTGGAGAATGAAAGATTAAGCGTGGTCTATGATACTGGCATCTTAGTGGCTGGATTGCTGGGGATCCTTGAATACATCACCAAAAAAATCGCTCGTCTTGGGGATTTCCAAAGGATATATTTTTTTCTCCTAGGATACCTTGCCTAGAAAGAGAGAAGAAGAAGGATAAAAAGTACCACGCAGAGGTTGTTGGAATCCACTACTATAGCTTTTAGTTATACTGTAGATCCTGGCTGTGATTATGGTGTTTGTGGGGGCGCTCAGCTTTGGTTGTCCTTACCAGGAATTATCACAGAGCTAAGAGAATAATATGTATGATAGAAGGCGATTCTGCTAGTATATTACTATTGCCTAAGGGTGATAAGAGGAGGGCTACTACCGGGAGAAAATATCTATTAATGACAAAACAAAAGTTTTGCAAGAATTCATATAAGTTAGTGACTAGAAAAGAATATCGGTAGACAGTTCTGCAGGACCTGCTACTCCTACGTCGCACTATCAACTGGTTGCTAACAATATGAACTCCCATTGTGCGTGGATAAAACTAACCGATCACCCGGATGAGAATGTGGCAACGCATCGCTTCCGGGCCCCCACAAAAATCATTATTACTCAACAGGCACCTCATAATACTTTCTCTTTTTTTATTCAGGCTGATGGACGGCATACGGGTACTGAGTACTGCAATCTATTTAAATTATTTTTACTTATTTTTCTTGATTGGGTTGGGGTGGTTGTATCGAGGCGTTGACAACATCACGACGAAAATTAGGGGCGTTCGTTGATCGGTTAATGTTGTGCACGCACAACCTTGTTTCTTGGTTCGAAGGAAGAACGCGAGAAGGACGGTAAGGGGAGAAATAGGGCAAGAGGTCGGTAGATAAAAGGAGGAATCTCCTCAACTGCTGTTTTGATAGCTGCAATCACATTTCGTCACTATCTGTCTTTGCCTCCTTGTTCTCTACTCTGTTGTCAATCACTGCTTTATTCTTTCCTTTCTTTGATAGGTTCTTGGCCACTCTCTCATTTATATCCTCTATATACACTCGATTTCTGTCCCTCCGCATCTGAGCTCTGAATCTATTGTGCCTAAACCTAGTTAGAAATAATAATACAAAGGTTGGTAAACAGAAAATAGCAGGTGGGAACTAGAAAACCCCATTATAAAAAGCCCGCACCCAAATCAACCAATATCTTGTCTACGCCAATGTCTCACTCGACAAATATATACTGAAGAAGAATATTTAGTGACGAAAAAGCAGGACTGTAAAGATGAGAAGCGAGAAGGCCAATAAGAGAGAAGATGATAGAAGGCCGGCCGACGGCAAATGAGAGGAGTAGTTAAGAGGCGCTAGGGCGAGTATCAGTTTTTTTTCTCGGAGAATACCAGGCCTTTAGCGGCAAGACAGAAGAGGACTGCGACAGTCTGGATGGTTTGGCTGAGGAGAAGTCATTATCTGCAGACTTGGAAACGGAATTCTTGAAGCCCAAAGCCCCCTGTTCACCGTGGTTCGCCCATGGGAGTACGAGTTACCCATTAAGAACTCCGAGGTCGGTGTTAGGATCATCACTTCTAAATCGCATTCCCATTGCGGGCTCGTTCTCATATAGGGGAGATGGCGAAAAACGGTACCTAGCTACCGCGACCCGCCGTTTTGGAGTTAGCACTATCCTATTCTTGAATGACCTTCAGGGCTCTACCTTGCCCTTGAGAGAGAGCCAATAGTAGTGGGGTTTGGTCCTCGGTACCTCGCGAGTTGGTGCGAACATCTTGCCGGTCATAGGGCATCTTCACTACTCCCTCATCCCATTCGAAATTGGCCATGAGAGTAGTATCGAGCCATATTCGCGGTCTGCCTGGCTGGAATTGGGGTTCTCGCGCCCCGGAAACATTTCTACTGCCCGTCTACACCCCTTCTTAGCCGCCCGCGGGGGTGTCTATGTGGAGTTGGTGTCTGCCTTGTAGAGATTGACGTCCTCTCGTTCCAAAAGCATCTTCACTATCTGATGGTGCCCTCCGCCGGCCGCCCATGAGACTGGCGCCTGGCCATAGACGGTGTCTGCGCGGTCGGGATTGACGTCTTCTCGTTCCAAAAGCATCTTTACTACCACTGCATGCCCCTTCTCAGCCGCCCAAGAGAGTGGCGTCCGTATTGGGTATCTGCCTGGTTAGGATTCACGTCCTCTCGTTCCAGGAGCATCTTTGCTATCCCCTCATGCCCGTTCATAGCTGCCCACAAGAGTGGCGTCCTGCCATATTTGGTGTCTGCCTGGTTGGGATTGACGTCCTTTCGCTCCAAAAGCATCATTTCTATCCCATTGTGCCCATTCGCGGCCCGGCAGAGTGGCGTCCAGCTATATTTGGTGTCTTCGAAGTTTATCTGGTCGGGGCTAATGTCTCCTCGTTCCAAAAGTATCTTTACTACCCTCTCATGCCCGTTCTCAGCCGCCAACGAAAGTGGCGTCCGGCCATGTTCGGTGTCTGCTTGGTTGGGATCGGCGTCCTTTCGTTCCGAAAGCATCTTCACTACCCCCTCGTGCCCTTTCCCCGCCGCCCACGAGAGTGGTGTCAGGCCATATTCATTGTCTGCCTGATTGGGATTCACGTCCCTTCGTTCTAGGAGCATCCTCACCACCTCTGTATGCCCCTTCTTAGCCGCCCACCAGAGTGGCGTTCGGCCGTGATTGGTGTCTGCTTGGTTAGGATTCACGTCCTTTAGTTCGAGAAGCACCCTTACAACCCCCTCATGCCCTTTGCCCGCCGCCCACAAGAGCGGTGCCTGGCCATATTCATTGTCTGCCTGATTGGGATTGACGTCCTCTCGTTCCAAAAGTATCCTTGCTACCCCCTCATGTCCTTTCTCAGCCGCCCGCCAGAGTGGCGTCCGGTCATAATTGGTGTCTGCCTGGTCAGGGATGAAGGCCTCTCGTTCCAAAAGCACCTTTACTACCCCCGAATTCCCTTCCTTAGCTGCCCACGAGAGTGGCGTTTGGCCATAATTGGCGTCTACCTTATTAGGATTGACATCCTCTCGTTCCAGAAGCATCCGTACTACCCCCTCATGTCCATTCATAGCAGCCAACAAGAGTGGTGTCCGGCCATCAGTGGAGTTTGCATTAATGGGATTGACGTCCTCTCGTTCTAGAAGCATCTTTACTACCCCCGAATACCCATTCTCGGCGGCCAACGAAAGTGGTGTTTGGCCAAAAAAGGTGTCTGCCTGGTCGGGATTGACGTCTTCTCCTTCTAGAAGCATCCTTACCACCCGGTCATTCCCTCTTTTAGCTGCCCATGTGAGAGCCGTGCTCCCCGTACAATCGGCCGCATTAATATTCCATTCCTTAATTTCCAATATCGCTGCAGCTATCTCCACGATCCGGAAGAAGGCTGCCCCGTGGAGTTCGGTAAATCCGGTGGGTCCTTCTTTCCCACCATACCACGGGTCACAGAGTTCATACTTGAATAGTAGTCGAGCAGATATATGCTCATCGAATCTATTGAGAAGCCTCGGTGCGAGTGTTTTGATATTTTCTGTCATACCCCTTCTTGTGTGGCTCCCCCAATAAACTGAAGCATACTCCAGAAGCGGTGTTGTTGTAGGGGCCGAGCGGAGGGTTAGCGAGGGATCCCTGACACATCTAAAATTGAGGTATGTCAAGCAAACCTCGGCAATTGCTGAGTGAGGACTATGAAAGAGGATGGGATCACGCAAGAGATACTTCTGAAGGGTGGAGTGCACCAGTTGGACTGTGAGCGAGGACGCCTCGACCGTTACAAGTCCCAGACAAGATGCTAAGAGTGTTCGTAATGCAGGAACATTTTCCGGATCCAGATCCGCAGACCCTATCTCCACTCCCAAGGCATCACAGAGCTCTTGAGCTCGCAACGGCCGTTCCGAATACACCACCCACATCAGGATCTTCAATCCTAGTAGTGACTTATATCCCGTCTGCGCCTTCAGTCGTGATAGAGTTGCCGTGTAGGCCCCGCTCAGTCCATTGCCTTGTGTCATCTCTTCAAGTTTCCTCCTCCTCCGGCAAATTGTGACCTCCCCCAGAATAGCGTCGATTTTCAGCGAAACCAGCAGGAATCTGCACACAATCGTTGGTTAGTGTACATCGATCATAGGGTGGCGGTGCCGAATGCTCTTACTCACATATCAGATACATTTTCCAGAATGGCCCTCACAATATCCGCCCGCAAGTCACTGGTCATCGCCTCTAGCTCCGTGTCCCTATCTAACCTCATCTCAGCATAATTCCGGATATCATCTACTTTGGGGGTGATGGGTATCACAACAGCCCGGAGAAATATCTTTGAACATCTTCCCAGACGTGGGGCCTCCCGGTGAGAAATATTCTCGTCTTAGGGCACTCCCGAACAATATCTCGCAGATACGAGAGAAGCTCCGGCATGTACTTCGGTAGGCATTCATCCAAGGCGTCTACACAGATGAAAACTCGTGGCTACTTCGATTCCCCATGATTCCGAAGATTCCTCAACACAGGAAGTGAGAAGAATGTTAACTGGAAAGCTTTGACATACCTAGCCAAAGAAGGAAAAGAGAAGCCCCTCAATTGCCTATCAAAACTGTTGGCAAATCTGAAGTGAATATCACGTGACCAACTTAGCACTGGGCAGCATGTGTACCTTCTCCCATGGCGGGATAATATCAACAGTTACCGAACCCAATACAAATCTAGAACAGATTATTAGTAAAGGACTTATGAATTCTTTTCAGGCGTTTTGTGTTTCTGTAATATTATTTCTATATTGTGCCAGGGCTAGACCTGTAATCCAACCTTACAAGTATTGCCACCAATGTAAGCCAACTCATAGCATGGCACATGAATTGAATCTAGGTTCACTAACTAATGCACCGCTTTAATACCACCTGGCCATTCGCTGGTAATAAAATTATTCCACAAAGCTGGAGTTAGGGCTGCATTTCAATGATTTGGCACTTCCCCAGATGGCATAGCAGAACCGGTACCGGTCTTGGAGTATGATAGCGGGTAAAAGGAACCGGTAGGGATCGCTTGACAGAACTGAGGGAAGCTAGGCGGAGGAGATAAGCGAGTTTTTTTAAAGGACCTAGGAGGCTGCCTTAAGCACATCGGATATTCCTAACGAGTCTGGTTCTAATAGGCTATACTACATTATACGCAAAAACTAAGACATACATCAGCCTAATGAGGAATAGGAATGAAGAACAAGGGTAGCGGGATAGGGCCGAGTCTAACTAGAAATCCAATAAAAGGAAAAGGTAGAGAATGGAAAAAACACAAAGGATGATAAGGAGTAAATAGCTAGAGGAAACTAGAGAAAGGCCTTATCAAAGTCTACTTGCCTCTAAATATACGGAGGTCTTGCTTACACTAATCCCGCAGCAGATATTTATCGAAGGAGAATATATCTGGGGACAAAGAAGGAAGGATGTAGAGGAGAAAGGCGAAAATGCAGATAAGAGACGAGATGATAAAACGCCAGTTGACAGCAAATGAGATAATTGATTGAGGGATGGTAATGTGGATGCTAGGGCTCCCTTGGGGGTAGGGTGGCCTTAGGGGTCTGATGCAACGGAGCTGGGACAGCCTGGGTGGTTGGTTTGAAGAGAAGTCGCTATTTGCGGACTGGGAAACATAATACTCAGGGTCTAATGCTAGTTCCTGCTCCTGGCGCTCTGCTGATGGGAGTACAGGTCGGCCATCACCTCTGAATTCCATCCCGCTCGCGTGCCCGCTCCCATAAACAGAAAGAGGCGGAAGGGATGCCTGGTTACCGCGACCTGCTGTGTTGGAATCGGCGTTGTCCGAATCCAGTATGGCTTTCACAACTCCACCGGGCCCATTAAAGATAGCCAACGGCAGGCGGGTCTGACTCTCGATATCAGGCGGGGTGGTGCGGACATCTCTACGTTCCAAAATCAACTTTACAACCCGTGCATGCCCATTCCGAGAGGCCCACGAGAGGGGTGTCAGGTGATAAATGGTGTCTGCCTGGTTGGGATTGACACCCTCCCGTTCCAAAAGCATTTTTACTACCTCCTCATGCCCTTTCCCAGCCGCCCAGGAGAGTGGAGTCCGGCCATAACGGATGTCTGCCTGGTCGGGATTCACGTTTCCTCTCTCCAAAAGCATCTTTAATACCTCCTTATGCCCGTTTGTAGCTGCCCACAAGAGTGGAGTCCCGCCATATCTGCTATCTGCATGGTCGGGATTGACGTCCTTTCGTTTCAAAAACATCTTTACTACCTCCTTATGACCCTTCTTAGCTGCCCACGTGAGCGGCGTTTGGTTGTATTCGGAGTCTGCTTGATCGGGATTGACGTCCTTTCGTTCCAAAAGCATTTTGACTACCCTCACACACCCGTTCTGAGCTGCCCACGAGAGTGGTGTCCGGCCGTAAATGGTATCTGCCTGGTTGGGGTTGACACCCTCTCGTTCCAAAAGCATCTTCACTGCCTCCTCATCCCCTTTCTTAGCCGCCCATGAGAGTGGCGCCCGGCCATAGCAGGTGTCTGGCTGGTCGGGATTGATGTCCCTTCGCCCCAAGAGCATCTTGACTAGCCCCTCATGCCCCTTCTCCACCGCCCACGAGAGTGGCGTCAGGCCATATGCTGTGACTTGCTGGTTGGGATCGACACCCGTTAGTTCCAGAAGCACCTTTACTACACTGTAGTGCCCGTTCTCAGCTGCCCATGAAAGTGGCGTCCGGCCATATTTAGTATCTGCCTGATTGGGGTTGACGCCCTCTCGTTCCAAGAGCATTTTTACTATTCCATTGTGCCCGCTCCCGGCTGCCCACGAGAGAGGCGTCCGGCCATAAAAGGTATCTACAAGGCAGGGATTGACGTTCCTTCGTTCCAAAAGCATTTTTACTATTCCATTATGCCCGCTCCCGGCTGCCCACGAGAGAGGCGTCCGGCCATAACAGGGGTCTGCCTGGTCGGGTTTGATGCCTTCTCGTTCCAAAAGCATCTTTACTACCCCCTCATACCCATTCTCAACTGCCCAAGAGAGTGGTGTCCGGCCGTATTTGGTGTCTGCTTGGTTGGGGTCGATGTCCTCTCGTTTCAAAAGAATCTTCGCTAGCTCCTCATCCCCTTTGTTAGCCGCCCACAAGAGCGGGGTGCGGCCATCTATGGTGGCTGGCTGGTTGGGATTGACGTCCTTTCGTTGCAGGAGCATCTTTAGTGCCCCGCCGTGCCCTCTCTCGGCTGCCCACCAGAGTGGAGTATGGGAATATTGGGTGTCTGCCTGATTGGGATTGACGTCCTCTCGCTCCAAAAGCATCTTTACCATCGCCTCATGCCCTCTAATAGCTGCCCATGTGAGTGGCGTGTTTCCGGTACAATCGGTCGCAGTAGCGTCCCATTCCTTCATATCCGATACGGCCGCAGCTATCTCCACTATCCCGAGGTATGCTGCCCCGTGGAGTCCCGTAAATCCTAAGGGTCCTTTCCTCCGGTAAAAGACTGGGTTCCAGAGTGCATCCGGATCACGGAGCAATAGCAGCTGGCCGGATATATGCCTATCAAATCTATCGAGAAGCCTGAGTGCAAGGATTTTGATATTGTCCACCATCCCCCTTCTCGCGTGCTTGTACCAATAGACTGAAGCGTACACTAGAAAGGGCATTGCTGAGGGGGCCGAGTAAAGAGTTGGCGAAAGAGCCCGGACGGATTGAGAATTAAGGTATGCCAAGCATACCTCGGCAATTGTTGAGTGAGGACTATCGAATAGGGTAGGATCGCTTGCCAGATGCTCCTGAAGAGTAAAGTGCACCAGTCGGACAGTGGAAGAAGACACCTCGACGGTGATAAGTCCCAGACAAGATGCTACGACTGTTCGTAGCGCCGGAATGTTTTCTGGATCAAGATCCCCTGATCCTATCTCCACCCCCAAGGCATGACAGAGCTCCTCGGCTAGTAACGGTCTTTCCGAATATACCACCCATATCAAGACCTTCAATCTGAGCACTGATCTATATCCCTTCTGCGCCTTGAGTCGTGATAGGGTTGCGGTGTAAGCATCACTTAGTCCATTGCCTTGTGTAATCTCTTCAAGTTTCTTTCTTCTCTGACGAATTGTCACCTCTCCAAGAATGGCGTCGAGGTTTAGCGAAATAAGGAGGAATCTACATACAAGCGCTGGTAAGCATACACCATTGATGGGATGAAGGTGCGGAATAGTTCTACTCACATATCAGATATCTTTTCTAGAATGGCTTTCACGATATCCGCCCGCAAGCCCTGGTTCATCGCCTCTGGCTCGGCATCCCTGTTCAACCTCATCTCCACATAATTCCGGATATCGTCGGCGTTAGGGCTGATCGGTATCACAACCACTTCGGAGAAACATCTTTGAATATCCTCCTTGATATGGGGCCTCCCTGTGAGGAATATTCTCGTCCTAGGGCACTCCCGAATAACATCTCGTAGAGACTCGAGAAGCTCTGGTAGGTACTTCGGTTGGCATTCGTCTAAGGCGTCTACACAAATGAAAACTTGGGGTAGCGAAGCGATAGCAGTTTTCAACATTCCCATCAGGTCCCCAAGTCGCGGCCCTCTCCCACCGAATTCTTTTTGCCCTTTTTGAAATGCCTCCCGTAGATAATCCGGGACACCCCCTCTGCCTACCAGTTGCTTCAGAATAGCCCCCATGATGTTGGTGGTTGTCTGTTCTTGGTGGGAAAGGAAATCACAGTACAAGCCTGCAACTGCGATAGATTCCTCTCCCGCCCGATCGCACAGGCTATCGATCACTAGGGAACTAGTATTTCCCGCCGTCAGTGGTATCCATCTCTTCCAAGGAATCCCGCAGCTTACCTTAGATATGTTTTGCCCACCCCCGGATCCCCGGAGCAAAACAAAACAGCCTTATCGATTCCATCCCCACTGACTCTCCACTCTCTCCACTCTCTCGTTTCCAAAATCCAATCCCCAATACCATCAAATCGGTCGGTGCGCACCGCTTGATGTCTGTTATTCGGTTCCAGAGGAGAGAGCCAACGCACAACCTGTGCATCTTCGTTGGACATATAGAAGGTGTTGTTGAAACTGCCGCTTATGTTGCCGCAGTTCGAGTTGCCGTCGCCGAAGCTGGCCGATAACATTTGTGAAGCTTGGGTCATCGTATTCTGCTCAAGATGTTGGTTGAAAGGTAGAGACGGTGTAGAGATTTGTAGGGGTATCAGGGAGTTTATTAATATTTGCCGGCCACAGGTGGAGAAAGCGGTGCAACCTAGCTTGTTGTCCCTTGGGCAGCCTGAAACAGTAAAATTTGTTACTTGTACACTAAGGCCAGATTGGGTAGCCGCCGGCTCTACTTTGTCAGGAAATGGCCCTTTTCAGCCCTTCAGCTTAAATATTTCCTCCACTCAAATCGTTCCAAAACAGCCTTAGCGTGCTGGTAACGAATTTTACTGTTTCAGACCGCCCAAAGGATAACACAAATACCGTAAAAATTGGGAAAACACAGAATACGCTAGCAAGGGTAAAAAAGGTGTGGCAAATCGTCATACCTTTTAGAGGAAATTAAACTGCCAAAAGAGACGAAATTCTAGGGCTTGGGTGGCGATCATGAAAATATTATTACCCCCTGAAGCAATTTCGCTTCTAGCGGCTCTTTCCTACCCATGCTAGCGTATTCTGTGTTTTCCCAATTTTTACCCGTACAATCCAATCATTCCATTTTGGTGGGGGTGAGTGACAACTGCTGGAACTCAAAAGTTTCTCGAGCTTCACATCAGGCCTTTGCTGTCGCGCATTTTTGGTCGGGATTATGTTTCCTGCTGGATCCCTCTAATCTCTCCCTCCCAACCGCTGCCAATCGCCCTGAAAGTGTTACCTTCGCTAAGCCTGTCTCGGGCATATTTGCCAGTATTATCTCTACCCAATGTTATGGACACGCTCTTTGTCGGCGCACTCACTTGCCTCCCAATCTCCTCTCCGATATATAGCCCTCCCGGGCTGGCAGTGGATGTTTCCGGAAATCAGTTGATGCTACTCGGTATGCTCTCGCTAAAGTTTCATTGCTTCGGAAAAGTTTGCAGTTCAAGAAATGCCTCAATTGCTAGATAGATTGAATGCCGTAATGCACCGTGCTCAAGATAGAGTCAAATAGACGACGTGGAATGCCGGAGTTTTCACGATATGTTTCTCTTGCCCCGGGATTGCGGGGGAAGGATTTTTCTTCTTCTCTCGCTATCTCAGGAGTAAGCCAGGCAATTCAGGACATGCATGGGAGATGGATAAGGTTGCGCCTCGTTATGGGAAGTCCAGGATTTCAGGATTTTTCGAGACCCGCTCCTTATCGCGAGATTCCTTAGCGAGGCCGGTGATGGGACGAAAATTCCTTTTAGGTATGGATCGACAGCGGCGGCAATCAAAAGGCAAGGTGAAACGCCAAGAGTTCACAACGAAAACCATCGCACAACTCAGGAGGGGGGAGAGTTCTCCTTTTCTTCAACCACAACGCACACTCTAACCAACCAACTGTAAAGACAGGAGTATATATAACCACAGGAAAGTCCTCTTATCCTTCCATGGACCACCACACATATCCATGTTATTACAAGTAAGTCCCCCCCATTGCTCACTCCCGTGCTGACAAAGGAAAGACAAACTCCCACCGCCCGCGGCCTCCGGGCATCCAACTTCCTCGGGTTCCCTTCCGGCCCCTCCGCTTTCCCACCGCTTCCTGGCGGGTGCATTGATCCAAAACTCAAGCGCATTCCCGGAGCCGAAATACTTCCCAAGAGCCAAAACACACCCCCGAAGCCAAAGCACATTCCTAGAGATATCCAAACACAGAAGCTATCGTGAGAGCATGCCGATCAGCACCTTGCAATTTCTGTCAGTTCCCAGGTTTAGTTGTAACGACCAGGTTCCCGCATAGAGAATTCCATTGTAATAAGCTGTGACTGTATGTGCAGTGGTCGATCGGAAGATAAGGATGATTTGATGTTTTGTATCTACTTGCCTTAGTCGTTGATTCCGAGAGGACGGCAATCTAAAAATAAAGCTGAGAGCCGTCCATACCTATTCCAATTCAGTACCTTATTTGATTCTGTATCCGATTTCTCGAATCCAAACTATGACTTTTAGTGTTTGTTGCTTGAAATATAGTTTCTTCTCCAGCGGGTACCAATAATTATAAAAGCCAGTGCAAATAGACCACTTGACTGTGAAGGGTTTCTACATTATATTCAAGCTTCTGTGTTCTTGTAATATTTATGTTATGTTGGACTATACTTGAGTAGTTGTCTTATTTGAGGGATACCCTCGCTAATGGAAGCCAACTCAAATTTTTGGTGCATGTATAGAATCTAGGTTCACTAACCAGCGCCACCCCAGCCATCTTGCTAATAGCATGTTAATACCACTAGACCATTCACCGTCACTAAAATCATATTCGATGATTTAGGTTAGTGTTGTGGTTCAACGGTTTGGAACTTGCGTGGAACAGATAGCAGAAGCCGTATTGAAGCATGATAGCTTGTGAAAGGAATTACTGAAGATTGCTGAATAGTAGTGAGAGGAATTAGGGGGAGGGGATAAGCGAGCTGTTTACAGACCTATTGCTGGCTTCTTTAGATGTACTACATTTTCCTACCCATTGCCGAGAATGGGCCATTTTATACTTTACATGACTGCCACAAAACACAAGACAATCAGCAAGTCAACAGATAACTGGAACGAAGAGCAAGAACAATGCGATAGGGCAAGGTCTAACCGGAGGTTCGGTAGAGGGAAAGCGCAAAGAAGGGGAAAAACAAGTAACTTGATAAGTAGCAAATACCAAGCTGAAATTACATCTAAATCACCAGAGATATCGTCTGCACAAATCCCTCGATTGGCAAGTATTTATGGAAGGAGAATATATAGTATATAGTATCATAAGTTAACTCATGGAGGTGGTACAATCGTGTGCTCACGTGTTGGCGGGAGGGGATGTCGAGGTGCACGTACTATGGGGGTTGCTATTAGAGCTACGGTTCGCCGTAAGTAGTGAAAACTCTGCTAGTACTGTACATATGTAGCCCTATGTCTCTGCATTTCCCCTATACATCCGTTCATGCCCTAGAACGTTCGCTTGTCCACGCTTCAGTGTTCCGCCATCCAGTGTGCGCTTCGCTTTACATGCGCTCCTCTCTGCTCCGAATACAACATTCTATTACTGGGATTATTATACCATCAGTAACGAAGAAGGAAGGAAGGAAGGAAGGAAGGAAGGAAGGAAGTACTGTGCTCGAGTAAAGAGACATTGGAAATGAAAAATAAGAGAGGAGATGATACAATGACGGTTGACGACAAATGAGATGATCGGGTGAGTTCTGCTAGGATAAGAGTTAGTTATCTTTGGGGGTAGACTTTAGGGGCTCGATGGAAGGAGATTGAGGCAGTCCGGATAGTTGTGCTGTGGAGAGGTCGCTATCTCCGGGCCTGGAATCTGTGGAGTCTGATACCACTTCGCGCGAACTGCAGTCCGCCGGTGGAGGCACAGTTCTGCCGCAAATGTCTTAAATGCCGTGGTTAGGATCACCACCACTAGACTAGATTTCATTTCCACCAGGCCCATATCCCCATTCCTGCCCGCGGGAAGATGGGTGTCTGGTCGCCGTGTCCAGCAATGTCGAATACAACATAGTCCTATTCTAGCTTGATTTTCATAACTCTACTACCGGTATGCTTATCACTTTATTTTATATCACGGGACGTCATTGAGTGAAACATTGCGCCTTCGCTGAGATGAGTAAAGTATTCCCGGTATCGAAGGGGTTTTCTCGGGAAAGTACAGCTTACAGTCAAAACCGTGAGAAAACAGGGGTCAGAAGCACGCTGATCACTTGCCTAGAGCCACCGAACGCTGAAATGGAAACCCCAGAATCTCTTTCCACATTTTCCGCTTTTTTTTTCTACGGTAGGCTGTCAACTACTCGAAAATGTGAGGATTGGAGAGCCAGCCCCCGCCCGCATATTAAGTTAATGCGACCGCCGCTTCAGTGCGAACCAACCAGACTTGCCAAACCGCTGTGAGTGCCGCCCCGCTGTCCCTTTAGTAATCTGTCTGGCTCACTGAACAAAATCTTGGCCTGTTCAAAGAGCCCGCAGAGCGCAGAGTGTGCGCACTCATATGATACACCCTTTTCAAAATAGCAGACCGCGTGGCCGCAGATATAATATAGATGTGTTACGCGGGCTTAGTGGCAGCCTAGTGGTCATGGTACACCACTCGGAGGAAGGTTTGGTTGGCGGACCCACCTGATATGCAATTCAGGGGTTGGGTGGGCATGGCTAGCTGGACTTCCCGGAACCTGTTTTTTGTTGCATGTCGGATCGGTAGGTATGGCTGAACACCACGCGGATAGAAATAATTCTTCAGCGCTTGGTTTTCGTTGCTCCTGCTCCAGCTATAGTGACGGCAGCAAACCTGGTAGTGGTATTGCAGGTGTCATTTCCAGGGCTTTTCCTACGCTTTCCTATCCTTTGTTTGTTCTAGTATGATGCAACGGTCTATAAAGGGGACTGCTGATGACTGCTGATGACTGCTTGAGAGAAAGGGAAGGAACTACATGGAGGAAATGGTGAATATAAGTCACCAGATTAGCAGCTGGGATGGATAGCGCGCAACGTCTTCTCTTCGTTCTTGCTTGCTAATCTAGTGGTAAGGATAAAAGTATATATCAGAAGCGGAAGCAATTTCTAATTCTTCTATCAATCACCATAGATATCCGCTTTCCTTCCTCCGTGTTCTAAAAGAAAATAGAGAGATATTCTGTGTACTCTCTGAGCAAATGAAGTCCGTCACAAATACTCCTGCTCTCCTATGCCTTGAGCCAAGGCCTAACTCTTGCTCTTCCTTCATCTCCTTTCGCCGTCATGAGTTCCTTTAACAATCTATTCTCCTTCCCATCCATCCACGGAAAACATATTTCCCTTACCTCAGAACTTGCATATATCAAAAGTAAAGGATGCCGAACAGAACTAACTGATTTCTAACAGATAAGCGAGTCGTTTACGAACCTAGGGCGAGCTTCTTCAAGCTTATTAGCAAGGGAGCCCTGGAAAGTCATTGCTCGGGAAAGGGTTCCGGGATTATATTCAAGTTTTTGAGTTCTTGTAATATCTATAATGTATTAGGGCTGCATTTTTTATTGTCGTTCTGTACAAATATTCCATTCCCCGTTGTCGTAAACCATCTCTGAACCCCAATTATTTACATACAGATCCGACTGAGCTAGTCCACATCGCAAAAACACTGCCCGAGCTATCTTGTTGATACCAACCGACCATTCACCGGTATTAAAGTGATGTTCAGGGAATTAGGGTTAGGGTTGGAATTCACTGCATGGGACGGCCCCCGATGGCGTGAGACAGAGCCGGTATCGGAGCATGACAATCTGCAAAGAGCACCGTTGACGACCGCCTGGCGGAAGTAGAAGTAATTATAGTAAGGAGATAAACAAACTACTTATGAACATAGACCGGCCATCTACGATCTTACCAACCATTCCTACCCAAATCCTTAGGTTTTTTTTTTTTTTTTGTTAAATCCTAGAATTTATTTGCTTAAGGTGCAAACCTCCGCTTCAGAGACCATAGGCCCCCGTTTCTACCCTAAAGTATGTCGGTCAA
>Ga0307509_10003899_pt1 | contig 22072 bp, 26 predicted proteins | sample 10_EM_MG_FD_202245 | JGI IMG/M metagenome (GOLD analysis project Ga0307509, IMG submission 202245) | Populus trichocarpa ectomycorrhiza microbial communities from riparian zone in the Pacific Northwest, United States - 10_EM | ecosystem: Host-associated > Plants > Roots > Unclassified | place... | reverse complement strand
ACAACATTTCACTTACCCAAACTCTTAGTGTTGGGGTATCTCGAAGATCTTGAAGAATCCGGAGATCTTGAGGATCTCGGGGACCTCAAGAACCTCGAGGATCTCTGGGACCTTGAGAACCGTAAGGATCCCGAGGATCCCGAGGATCTTGAGGATCTTGAGGGCCTCGAGAACCTCGAGAATCGTGAGGATCCCGAGGACCTTTGAGGTCTCGAAGATTTCGAGGATATCCCGGCCCTTTCCCTCCCCTCCCCTTCCGAAGCCATCTATCGAATCACCATGTTGAACTTCGACGTCGGCGGCGGCCGTCTCAAAGGCCTGAAGATATCCGGACCCCCCGTTGTATTTAATTGCCTCTCCCATAGAATTCGAATCATACTCTTTCTTGGCTCCCGTTCTCGAATCGCTGGATCCCGTGAGGTGAATGTGCGCGTAAGGAATTGGTTGGGATGTAGAGCCTCCGAGAACACATGAGATTGATACGGAGACACGATTTCACTGTGGCACGTCCTTCATTCAGAACAGGTACAACGGGATCTGAATGGCTTTAGATCAAACCTGGTAGGAAATCACTGGATCGCAACTGGCCAAATAAACAACGGCGGTCGCAATCCATATCAGGGAGAGTAGTCACGGCGCCCACATTGCTCCGACGACCCGAATGGGCGCGGAGGCTGATCGTCATTGTGATCGATGCTCACAAGGACGACGGCCGGCGAAATCCAGTTACAGTCTGGATCGGTTGGTTACTCTGGACAGAACAGAATCGATAGGAATTTGTCGGAAGATGGTGAGGTGAAGGAGATGATTATCGGCGTGGGAAACGAACAAAGTACTTGCATGGGGGTCGGAGTTATCCGAGCCCTCGGATGCATCCTTCCCTGTTCCGATTGATAGCCTCAACAATCAATCCGTGCTATGGCATCCTCCACCATGTCCCCACACGGAGTACTACCGCAAGAGCTCGTCGACCAAGTTATCGACTATTCGGTTACGCCTATCGGGACTTTGATCACGACAAAAGTTCCGGCCATCGTCTCGACCCGTGCGAGGCACTTCACGCATGTGCTGTGATTTCCAAGAACTGGGCCGGCCGCTCACGGACGCACCTGTTTCGGGAGGTCAAGATTAGAGGAGATGCAGACGGTTTATTCACTATGCCTCCAAATTCCCTCATACCATGCAGGTGGAATTCCAATATTATCGGTTATTCCCCTCCCCAGATCTCTTTGACACCGTTCCACACGACTCCGATAATATACCTTGGAATCACAGGAGGAGTCCTCATCCCTGGAGCGCGAGTTCGTCTCGTAGGGTGCATCATCGCCCTTTCCGTCGCATTGCAAACGGCGGTGCTCGAATCCTATTCGCTACCCATTCATCAGATCCTCGATGTTGCGTTGGCACACCCGAGCCGCAAGCGCCTCCATATCCTTTGCTATGACTTTAAGTCGGCAAAGTTCGGCCTTCCCATTGTCCCCTGCCAGGGGGTCTGTTCACAGGATCTGGAACTTGGTGTTTTTCCACGGCTTGCGCTGGGACTACATCATCTCATAACAAGACGCACAAGATTCACATAATGTTTGTCCGTCAGTGGCCGGAGGGGAGTGCTAGTGACGACACGCAATACAAAAAATACATGAGTGGTCGCACAATGGCGAAGATGGGCCCAACACATAACCGGCAGTGAAATTACCCGTTTCCAGTCTATTCACAACAAGGTTTCGCCTGTAAAAACACGTTCATATGTTTGGAAAGGACACAACACAGGGAGCACGAACCTAGGGCGGCACGAACGAGCGAACAGCCAACGCTAACAGTGTTGCGGACGCTCTCAGCGTCGGCAAGGCCGGGGTTGACTTCCTATTGAGTGATGTCCGATTGCATCAGCGACCAGTTCCAGAGAAGAGAAATGATTCCACGTACCATGAGATCGAACGCGACGAGCAGCCCTGTTTCGTGGATCGCTTCGCAAATGTAATGTCCCTCTCGGAAGGTTAACCCACCACGAACCTATTCGGATAACGTCAGCCCTATGGATCCCCCCTTTATATTCCGACCGTACCGGCGTTCCAGTGGAAGGAGCAACGGAAGGGTCCAACGCATCCACATCGAAAGACAGATGAATCGGAAGGTCTCTGTAGGGATTGACAGCATCCAAAGCCATCTCAACGACCTTTCCGATGCCGTATTTGTCAACCTCATGCATGCTGAAAGCTTTGATACCATTCCTCTTCAGCATGCGCTTCTCGCCGGAATCAAGGTCCCGGAGGCCGATGTATACTAGTCGGTCGGCCCGCAGCACGGGTTTTACCCAGGCAAACTCCGGCACGTCCCCCGCGATGCCAAGGAGGAAAGATACCGGCATGCCGTGGATGTTCCCTGTACAGTGGGATTGGGCGTTCGGTCAGTAAGGGCCGATGGGCGGCTGACGTGCGGTTATGGAAAATCCGTACCAGAACCGGTCGTTTCTGGGGTGTTGATGTCGGCATGGGCGTCAACCCATACAACACAAGCGTTGGGGTAAACTCTAGGGATACGCAGTTAGGCAGGGAATGGTGGTACAGGTCGGCCAAGGATTGTACTCACTCAAAGGTTCCTCCGATCGTGCCCATTGCCTGGATGATGTTAGCGGGCCGATACGAAAACTGGAGGGGGGTATATGCGTAAATGCGCACCAACGAATGGTCACCACCGAGAACGACAGGAAGCTGCCCTCTTTTGGCGTGCCCAGACACGACACCAGCTACAGCCTTGCATACCCGGGACACGAATCGCGGGTTCTTCATCTTGCCAATCGGTGGGTCGTCATTCTCAGGGATCTCTTCGAACTGATGGTGTCCGTCGAATTGAACCTCATATCCCAAGCCTTTGAGCTGTTCCTCGAGGCCGGCTTCAACCAAGTGGATGGGACCATGGTCTACTCCGAGTTTAGTCTGAAGACAACGAAGTGATCGTCAGTCCCGGAGTCCAAAGCCACCGAAGAAAACGTACCTGGCCGGCTCTGGATAACACGGAGAGGTGCGATCAGCTCTTTCGTCGATAAACCAAGGGTATGAAGGCAACGAGTACCTGAAAGGGCATCCTACGATCTGCACGATCACTCAGTCAGCATTCAAGGTACGTGCCTGAAAGCCTATTAGACTTACTGCTGCCGCCTTTGGATCGGGCAAAAACCTGTGGGGAGTGGGCATTTCGTTTGGGTGCTGGGAGTGAGAAAGAGAGAAAGGCTGAAAAGTGAGCGTCCCGAGAAAAAACTGGGGTTTATGATCCTCCGTTGACCAGATCTGAAACCCGTTCCGAGGGAGCGGAATCCCGTCGGATCATGAGGGAGACTACAACCGGGGCTTGTAGTGTTTTGTTATCCGACACCACTTCCGTTTGTATTGCTTTGCGCAGTCGGAATTTTGTGAATGCATAGTGAAAATCCTATGCCTCCAACCTCGGGCGGAGGGCCATCGGAGCGTTATGCGTTGGGTATTGCGCAGTCTTTACCAGTTATCCTATGCGATTGTAAGATCTATGCGGAACGATTCTACGCGTTCATACAATTTCGAGTGTAGTCCCATAACAAAGCTGACTACGCTCCCATCGTTACCGGATCTCGCCCCACTCCTCCCTCCGCAACTCTCCGCCACCATCCAGAACAGCGGACCCGCAGAAGCATCCAACGGGAACTCGCCAGGTTTGGCACAAGAATTCCTCACCCATGACCACTCCAAACGTGACTCCGGTCAAGATGTGAGCCAACTCCACGCTATCCTCACCCTAGACCCAGATCCAATCTGAGTCCTCAGCCTTACCGTTGGTTCAGCCATCGGTTCTATACGCGATATCTTTGCCAAAATCGAGGGAATCAACGCGAAGCACGGAAAATTCGACGTTGTGCTATGTATTGGAGATTTCTTCGGTCCTGTGAAGGAAGATGGGACGACCGACAATCCAGAGGTTGCTCAATTGCTCAATGGGGACATAGTCGGTACCCCTGTTCGTCTTGTTCCGTCACCCCACGCGTTAACCGAATACCCCATATGCATATGCAGCACCGCTGGCGTGCTACGTAATGCAAGGAGAACACCCTCTACCGTACCCCGTGATCGAAAAGTTCGCGTCAAGTGAGGGAGAGATCGCCAAGAACGTGTTTATGTTGAGTGCGCGCGTGTCTGTCACTTTTGGGGTGCATGAGCTCATCGGGTGACCTATCAGGCAAATCAGGGATCGTCAATACACCGCATGGTTTGAGGATCGCCTGTCTAGGAGGGGTCTATGATGCACAGATTTACGCTACGTCTGAATCTCCACACGTGAGTTCACCAGGGTGACTCAGAGCCTTTCTCTGATGACGGAAGCAGGGTTTCTCATCGCCGTATTTCACGAAACACACCATCGAGAAACTGAACTCGAGTTCGATGGCCAAGTCAACCGCTGAACCACAGAATTTCTCATCATTGGCAGCAATCCGAGCGGCTTCGTCCTCCACATCGCTTGTTGACGTCATGATAAGTAACGTTTGGCCCGAGCCCGTCACACAGTTCTCCGAAGTTGCCTTGCCACTCCCCGAACTCGCCTCGATCGGCATACAACCTGCTGGCGATATCGTGAGGTCAACGAAACCCCGGTACTTCCTGGCCGCTGCCGGTGGAAAACCACCCGCGTTTTGGGAAAGAGAACCTTTCGTGTGGGATGACGAGGAGGGACGCGTTTCCCGATTCATCAGCCTGGGAGCTTTCGGAGGGGAGCAGCCAACAACAGGCAAGAAACAACGGGTACCCACTTTTACTCGGGTGACAATTCCTCCCTTACTCAGCTATTTTCTAGTGGTTCTATGCCTTCTCAATTAATCCAAATTCGTCAGCACCAACTCCCCGGCCCAACAACGCGACGAAAAACCCGTTCACTGAGTTTGTAGAACGGATACAGAAACGTCCGTTGGACATGAACGAAGGCGAGAACTTCCGATGGGGTAACCAGAAGGTTCCCACGAAACGGACGCGCACAGGTGGTCCTTGTTGACGCACGCCTCTTACGCGGCTGACATAGGGACTTAGGTGAACCAGGAAAACCACCTCCAGGGTACAAATGCAAACGTTGCGATGGTACCGACGTGAGTTTCCGTCCATAGCCTTCGGCGACGGAGTGTCTGTGTTAACCATCGCCCGTTAGCATTTCATCACCGACTGCCCTGAACGTACGAAGCCAGCTGAGGGATACATTTGTAAAATTTGCAATACTGTGGGCATCTCTCCGTTTTCCGCGGGATCTGAAAACTTACGCCGTGCACGCAGCCCGGCCATTTCGTCCGCGATTGCCCAACAAAGCATGCGGTGGGTGACACGGGCGGTAAGAAACCCCGAGAAGGCTATGTCTGTAGAGCTTGTGGAGGCACGGAGCACTATCTGGAAGATTGTCTCGTTGCGAAGCAAGGTCAAACCGAACGACCCCGTCGGGATCCTGCAAAGGAGATCGCTCGTACGTCCGCCCTCCGTCGCTGGTTAGGCACTTACTCACTTGGGCTGCTAGCTGGGGAATGCTGGTTCTGCTTATCGAATCCTGCAATTGCGTGAGTTCATGCACGCAAGTGACACACCATGTACTGACTTGCACTCGAACATAGAAAACACCTTATTGTGGCGATTGGCTCGGAGTGCTACGTGACGTTATCGAAGGGGCAAATCCCTCCCACCAAAACCACAGACGGCCCGAACACGACACAGGTGCCCGGAGGTGGTCACGTCCTCATCGTGCCCATTGCGCATTATCCAACCATCCAGTCTATCACACCGGACTTGGCACAAGGGGTCACTGCCGAGATAAATAAGTAGGATGAATCTGATCGGCTGGAAGGCGAGTCGGCTTACATCCCTGGCAGATACAAGACAGCCCTCCATAACCTCTACGCCAAGCACGGAGCCGCGATGGTCTCTTTTGAAGTGGCAAGGGTGAGCGCCAAGGGCGGACACGCTCACGTCCAAGTCGTACCTGTACCGCAATCTCTCGCGGATAAGGTCGAAGAAGCTTTCACCAACGAAGGGAAGCGGATGGGGTTGGAACCGGAGGGGGATCCTGAGGGAGCGTTGACGGCGTGTGCGAATGGGAGAAAGAGTTATTTCAGGGCGGATTTACCAGATGGGAGGATCATGATGTGGTTGTTCGATGGTGCTGGAAGGTCGTTTAACCTCCAGTTCGGAAGGTACCTTCGTCCCCTCTCCTTCTCTTTCCCGCTATGAATGCGTGAAGCTGATCCTGGTGGATTCCGCCTTTGTAGGACCGCCCTGACGTCACTTCTTGGTATGAAGGACAGGCTGGACTGGAAGGCTTGTGCTCAATCAGACGAGGACGATACACTCGACGCACAGCATTTTAAAACGGCATTCGCTCCATTCGACGATCCGCTGGAGTGAAAACCCCTCTTCCCGCTCCGTACTCCATACTCAGGCACTTGGCGGCTGAACGTTGAAGCACCTTGTCGGTGCCTGCCCCTTGGGGTTTTCTGATTGTTTTTTCTGATCCCCGGGGGAACCCCGAGGTCCAAATTGCTGTTCCTACTCAAGTGTACACCCATTATTCACATGTAACCCCGCGCTCGCCCAACTTTGTTCGTCCGATCTTGCAGTCTCGATTCGAAATGATATGTAACTTGCTTTCCAAGAACCCGGTTCAGACGAAGGGAAGTGGGAGGGCGTTATCGGTAACTTACCACCCCTCCGCAAAGAAACGAAAAAGCGTTACAAATAATTCCACGACCCTGAATACGATGGGACTTGCGTTTCATTCGAGCTCATACCTACCACTTTGTAAAATCTACCTCTCCTTTCGTCAAGTCATCCGGACCACACATCGCCTAGTCGATGGTATCAGTGGCCATCCCATCAACGCTCTTCTTATACCCATGCCCAAGCCCTTTAACACCCAGCTTCCTAGTCCTCTTCATCAAGTTATCGATAGCGTTCAGACCCATATCCAAGTCCTTGAGAGGAGGACCGAAGGAGAGCCTGACAAAGTGGTGGCACGGAGAGTTGAAGAGGTTTCGACGGTGAGAGGGGTTAATGTCGAAGAAGATTCCCGGGATTACGATCGTCTTTTCCTTGAGGAGCTCTTCGAAGAAGGTCTGGTGTGTGAAGAAACCCGTGTGGGTTATTGAGAGGTTGAAGGGAGGAGGGAGGAGAGGAGACGTACGAGGCCGTTGTTTAAGGGCGGTGGAAGGTTATCCAAGTTCAACCAGATATAGAACGTCGCGACCGGTGGGAGCTCCACTTTCAGCCCCAACTCCTCAAGTCGCTCAAGAACATGGTCTCGCTTCGCCTTGAAATGCCTCTGCAGGGCCAACTACACAACATCGCTCCGTAATAAGACATCCACGACGGTACTTCAATTCGGAGAGAACCTCTTACCCTCTCCTCATGAACGTGATTGGGGTCCAATAACGGGATAGCAGCGAGTTGAAGCCTGTAAACGGGTACCAATCAGTCCGGTTCGAAAAAAAGACCTGGTTTGCTTCGGCCCACGGATGATTTGCCCCTCCGTCGAGGTAAGAACCTAAAGTGAGCACCATGAGAACCAATAACGCTGTTGTTACCGTGAAGTCCAATGGCACACCTGCTTGAGATAGAGCCGTGATCAAGTTCTTGGGTCCGATAACCCAGCACACACGCCATCCAGGTAACCTCCAGTTCTAAACCCACAAATTTCACGCCTTCAACCTCATGGCACGTGGAGTAATGTATGTCGGACCCGTACCTTGGTCAAACCGTCGATGATGACAATCGGGTCCTAATGTGCATTAAATCAGTCGCGGTTAGGTACCAATCCGGGTGAACAAACTGACAGAGTCGACGTCGTTCACATATGCAGCGGACGAGACAGATTTTCCCATATCCGCCTCGTCATCGTGGTAAATATACCAAGAGTAGAACTAAACAGTCACGCGTTCCGTCGGTCATTGGCATTCAAAACCTACGCGAGGATCGGAGCCCATACCTCGTCGAGAACCAAAGTGGTATGCTGTTCACGGCCGAGGGCGACGAGGTCGCTAAGTTCCTTGCCCCTATGATAAGAGGACCCTTCAATTGGGTATCTCAAACAAGCGATGCGCAGCAACTGCACGCACTTGATGATTTGACCGGTGGGGTTTCGCGGGTTCGAAGCGATCAAAACAGCCAATCCCTGGGTTTGGATATCTTTCTGTTCGGCAAATGATGGAAAAGGGGGCAAAACATCAGAAAAGTCGCAAGGAAGATGATAACTGAGAGTGAAGCGACGAACCTTAACTTGCTTCAGGTCAAGGCGGTACTCGGTCTGCAGAACGACAATTCCCTATCAGTGACATCGTGACCAACAGGATTGAAGCCTGCGAACCTCTGGTTCCAACCTGCAGGGAGAAGCCCGATATGTCAAAAGGTCGGAATGAGTGGGAAGGTCACTTACGCAGTGGGAACAGGCACCAATCGCTTGAAAGCACTCAAGACCTGATCGTAGGCGGTATAATCCGGGACTTGGTATGACTAAGGAGGAGTTCGTTTAGCGACGCAGACGCAACTACAAACTGCCATCCATTACCGTGTACACGTCTCCGATGACAGCAGCGACTCGAGATAACCCAGTCCTTCCACCGGGGACGATACAAACGTTCTCGTACGTGTATTGGCTGATCTTTCCGCGCCTGTAATCGTGGTTATAGAGCTTCGCGACGGCTTCACGAAGGGCTGACGTTACGAAATCAAACGCGTGATGAGCACACATTTATAATTCCAAACAACAAAGGGTCTCTGACCTTTTACACCGGTGGTAGGCGCATACTCCAAGCTATCCTCAGGCATCCGGAAAGAAGAAGGGCGCTCCGGGGCACCGGGGATCGGCCCGACTTCAGGAGCACCCTGTCCAAGGTTCGACCACGCATGGCAGTCGGCGTAACTGAACCCGTTCGCCATGGCACGATCCGAGCAGTATATCACACCAGTACTTCCAGGGTGGAGGATACCAGGCACGGTCTCTTCATCCTACAAAACAACGTCACATTTCAGATCACGATGACGCGCGATGGACGGGTGGACATACAGGGTTGACGATCTGAGGGAATGTCCCCTTCGGCTGGTGCCCAGCTGCGTCACGGAAGATCTAGAGAGAGAAACCGGTTCTCAGTGGGTCCATTCAATCGTAGGACGGCGATCCCCCCGAACGGAGGTCCAGATCGCAAGAGATCGGGAGGGGACAGGAAGTATGGAGATAAGCTCACCCTGTGGGCTTCGGAATCCTTTTCGTGCCTCATATGCTCAATTAAGTGATGGACCTACAACGAACACGCCGTGGTTAACTCGCGGAGAACGGAGTAGAGAGAATGAAATATCGGGTACTCACAACATCGCGCAAGTGCGGTGTGCCAGGCGAAGGGCTCGCGGCTCGGGACGAGAACTTGCTGCTTATATTCGACATGTTAGATTCTGTTCAGATCCTTGTCGTTCGTTCGGTGTATAGATGACGGTATCTTCTATCGCAGGTGTAACTAGAGAAGGAGGAAGAGCGAGAGCGAAGAATGAGAATGAGAGGAACTAGAGAGAAAGGGGGAATACAAACGAAAAGTATTCAGGTCAGATCTTGGAGCTCAACTAAGCGCATACCGCCAGGAATGGACTTCCACAGCCCCCGGGGGATGATAATTTTGGGGCTACCAACTATAGGGCCCAATGGCTGCAAAGGCGCAAGGGCAAAGGGGGAACACGGAAACCGGGATTTTGATTCCGTGCATCCGAGAGGATCCAGCCCAGATGGAATCAGAAAAATCCGGAGCTCTGTTCGATGGAGAGAGAGAGCTATTCTTAGAACCGGTGGTCGGTGGGCGACTTCCAACTAAACGCTACGAGGTCGGTTGGCTTTGACGGTGGATCGAAAAAAAATCATCATCTGAAGATTGCGTACCGCGTCCTTCACTGGGGTAACGAGGGTCATTGCGAATCCGGCCCGCTCTCTATACGACGAACGTTGACGAAATTTGGAGGAGGTCAGGGCACCACAGAGTACTCAGTATACGAAAAAACCCCATCATCATGAACCGATGATATCGCTCGTATTCACAACAAGGAAGCAAATAACAAGAAGAAAGACAGAGCTTGGAGGGTCGCCATCGGAACAGATTCGTTCAAGCTGAAGGGAATAGGTTGTACCATTTCCGCCAATTGCAAGTAACCTCAAGTGGCCCATATAACCCCAAACGCACCTGGTCGTCATCAAGCGAGGGAGACGGTCGCCCCACCCAACCTCTACCTTATCCTGGTACTTACTATTGAACGAAGGGGGGTTTGAATATTTCGAATTCGCGAACACCAAGGCGGTTTCCCTGGTTTCGTAATAGCCTCAGCTGCGCCTCAACCTCGTCAAAGAAAAAAAAAAGAAAAAGTCCGGAACCCCGTACACAAATCCGCGTATCTACAATCCACCTAGTGCCTTCGTTTCGTGAATTGACTGTAATGGTCTTCTGCAGGTCAGGGTCCACACCTGCCGCCCGTGGGGAGTGCCTTGCCCTTAAGTATGTCGAGAAAGAGCCATCGTGATTCACCGTCCCTGGCTTTCCACATAGAACACCACGTGACATCAATACCACTCCGAATTCATTCCGAAGAGGAAAGCCCGGCCAGTCCGACATCAGCCCATAAGGGTCTTCCAGAGGATGAGTACTCCCGTGTCCCCAAAACGGTTCTCGGTTTCCCACCGCTCGGCCACAGCCAAACGCCGGGGACCATACCACTACGTTTGGGTTACAGAGGGCGATCTATTCATGTATCAAACCGACCAGTCTACCTACTGCACTTTTATTGAGGGTGATATCAAAACGGTCCTAGGACCTAGGGGGAGGAGGGTGGGGATGAAAAAGGGCAATACGGGAAGCGGTGTAGAGTAGGATGAGCGGCACGCAGGTAGAGAGGGAAACTAGGTTATACAACAGGCTGACACACAACTTGCGCTCCAGAAAGTGAGCATCCACCAGAAACACGCATTTCGATTTTGCTGATCGGGAAACCGAAAGGAGACGAAGGCAAAAGAAAAAGACTAGGCTACCAGTCGCGGAAAATAGAACGAGTGTAACGGTCGTCAGAAAGAGGACCTAAGGTAACAGACACAATACGCCAGGTGCTGTCCGCTTAAGACGATCCGCTGAGTGCTTGTAAAACCAAACAGCATGCGGCCTTCACGTCAGCGAGATGAGTTAACAATAGCCAGCACAGGCGCAAGGGGAAAGGGAAGAAGTAATAATGAGTGGAATGGCGCGACGTTCGGAGCCAGAGTTCACGCGCAAGGTAATATTAGAACTATAAAAATGAGAACCAGGAAGAGGTGGTGTGCGATGACAACAGGACGATGAGAAGGGTCCGGAAGGAGTTGGCATATTTGGCTGTCAGAGCAGAGGATACAAGTACAGGGGTAAGGCGGTCATCGTGGTGGGCGGTGTCAAGTCCAGGGTGGTAATAGGGACAGGGGTATGAAGGGACAGAAACACCGCCGACTTCTTAAAGGTCGCTCACATGAGCAACGAATAAGCGGCCGGGTTGGGACCTGGCGCTCCGACCATCCCCTCATCTCGCCACCTCGGAACGTTCTCCATGTGTGCGCCGTTGACGAGTTCGTAACCCCCAACGGGGCTTCCACGACTTCCAATGCTTGCGCTCCTCTCACGTCCAACGACCCCATCCTCCGTATAACGGTGGTGTTGGGCGATGGGGTATCCGTTAGAGAGACCGCCGCTGATTCCACCGAAGGGACTGCCAACAGGGCTCGGCCCACCACTGCTGCTCGGTGGGGTGAATTGACCGGTAGAGTTGTTATACCATCCAGGAGCGGCCTTGTGCTCCATCTCAGCGGCGAGCTGAGCCAAGACGTGGGGTGGCAATTGTCCGTTGTTGTAGGACTGAGGAACGTTGTAACCAAACTGGGACGAGTGATAACCATCATAGATCATGGCTGAGTTCTCATAAGAGACCGGGGGCTGGTGGCCAGCAATGATTGAACTGCCATTGGAGATATGGTGGGGCGGTGTAGCATGTGGGTGCTGGTGTCCGTGAAGGAGTTGGGCGATGGCTGGGTGGGGCTGGGGGCCGCCTGGAACTTGTTGGGAATGAGCGTGGGCAACACCGTTCTGGTGAACCGGGAGAGCGGGGGCATTATGGGCAAACTGGTGGCTGGTGGGCGAGGGTGCAGAAGTGGGGGACTGGGTGGGTTTGACCATGTTGATGGCCACAGCGCGGGAAACTTCCTCCACATCCTCAGAAGAGCGTCCGTGATAGAGGTCGTCCTCGCCGTCGTCTTCCATGTTCTCCTCATCATCGTGTTGGGAAGAGGGTACGATGACCTCCACCTCACCGCTGAGGACCAGGTTGAAGCCATCGTTGCGGGCGGGCTCCTCGAGACGGGGGAGGCCAGATCGATCGCGCCACTCGTTCAATTCCCGACGAAGGGCATCGGTTTCTGCCTTGAGCACGCGGAGTTCACGGGTGGCAACCATCCTGTGACGACGAGAAGCGTGGATGTGGGCAATCGAGGAGTTGACGATAGCGGACTTAGAGGGGCGACGGATTTGTGACAAATTGGGTAAAAGACCAGCGAGATCCTACAGAGATGCGATAAGCGTCCCCATACAACCGAGAGTTTCGCAGTGTACACGTACCAAGAAGCGACCGTTGAGGGTCTCACGACGTTGCCTCTCGACAGCGTTGTGGGTGGCCCTTCTCTCGGCGGTGTTTGCTCGCCTGCTGGGCTTTCTCTTTCCAGCAGGGGCAGGGGGGATCGTAACAGGGTTGGAATCAACGTTAGCATCAGTGAGGGAATCAGGAATCTGAGGGGGCGTCAAGGGAGAGGGTGGGTGAGTGGAGGTTGAGGTGGAGGCGCCGTCAGACGGGCTGGAGGGGATCTGAAGAGACATGGCCATAGAGAAGCTGCGATTGGGGGTGGCGAAGGGATGGGTAAAGATGGATTCAGGACGGAGGCTGGACACTAAAAAGCACGCGAGCCGAAACTCAAGCGGAACTTAGTAGATGTCGAAGGTTGGTGGGAGATGGATAATGCGGGAGAGGGAAAAGCCAGTCGCGAGTAAACTCAAGCGTACGGCTATCACTTGCTTGCTTTGAGTGAAGGAGGGCGGGGATGGAGGAGGTCGGCAAAGGGTCGCGAGATCTTTGGAGGTAATGTCAGAAAGTCATGACTTTGACAGCGTTCAAAAGTGGGCGCAAACTCACACCAGGCGTTGTCCTTTGTTACGACGAGGAGAGTCGGAGGGGAGGGGAAGCAAGAAGGGGGAGGGGGTCGGGAGAATGAACGTGGTTGTTACTTTCAAAAGGGCATCTACGGCTGGGGGAAGAGGAGGACTAATCCCCAAGCGATCACTCTTATTATCCATTTAGGACGCTGGCTTTCGGCAATCTCCCGTCGGAGTTCAAACTCCCGGTTTCCCTCATCGCCGATCTCCGTCCGACGAAATTATTGCTCCAGATCCTGCGAGATCCACAAAGAATGTTGCGCACAATTTCGATCCCAACACTTCCATCTGCATAGCTCGGTTTCGTTTCACCCCGGCACCCATGCGAAGCCGAGGGAAGGATCCGCATGAAAGAGAACGATGGGATACATTTTATCCTAGACTGTTCGCGATGTTGGTTGCTGATTTCGTCGTCGTCAACTATTCTGTCCACTTTTGGCCTGGACCCCATTCTTGACCCGAATACTCCCTCCACGCCCCCCGCCTGTCATCCTGCGACCAGTTTGCTCGCTTAGAATCGCCGACGAACGCCTATGACAGTTGCTGTGCTTTACGACCCGAGCTCGATCACCTCTTGCTCAGGTTCAGTTTGCTGCCCCACCGGCCCTTTTGATCCCGATAACACCGCCGATGTACAATATGCTCGACCGTAACTCGCCACCCACCTACCCCCCTTTCAGCGCTAGGTACGCCCCCCTCCCAGACCACATCAGCCGAACAGCGAGAAGGGGTGCGACGATCGGCGACGTGGCTTTCATGGGCGACCCTTACTCATCTCACTGTCAACGCTTCGATGACCCTGCCTGGGGGGACAACATGGATTCCAACTGAATGCGGAGCACTTTCCTAAACTGGGTACCCCCTGGCGGTGCGTGGAACCCACCCAGCAAGATAACGGCAGAAGGTCCACGAGCGCCTCACCTAATTCCGTTTTCCATCATCCCAATAATCAAATGCTAAATGTTGAGCATTCGATTCTATTGAACTATGTGAGCTGTGATGCATGATGGCACATCACCACGACTTGCAAGCGTTACACCCGTTTGATAAGGCCCAGGGCGAGGGAGGGCTGGGATCATGGAAAATCTGATTTTCCGTTCCCGCCCAGCTCCCGGCCCTCTCACTTTCCCCAGAGAGTGGGCGGATTCCCCACCCCACAAACTTGCTAAACTCATGTCTCCCACCTCCGGTGGGGTCTGGCCGAATGGGGGATCCTGACCTCCGGGGTCAACCTTACCCACCCGGTTCCTGACAGCTCGACTCGGGTATCCACACCTCCAACCGAACGGTCGTCGTCCTCGCAAATCTTAACACTTTTGAATTAGTCCACCACCAACGGTGACAGGCTCGCGCCGACCACGTCGGCCCAAGATACTTTGATGGATTCTCCCGGTCGTTTCCAGCTCGCGCCTCCGGCCTCCCTTGTTATCCCCTACCCATTACGATCCAGCACGTTCGTTCCCGTCAGATGTTTCATCGCTCGTAGTTAAAATCTGGATTTCATTGATCTTCGACCCGGTACAACCGCGAACCTTCGAGAAGCTCAGTACAATGCCCACCGTCGTTTTGACACCGGAATATAATGTCAGGAAACGGTTATCCCCAGATATCTTTTGCCCCACCCGTTACTCGCTTCCGCCTTTGTGTTGATCGGGTTCTGGCGAGGCGGTCGTTTACGGTAACGGCACGCGTTGAAGGGATGACGAGATCGTAGCTGAACGAGATGCTACCCTCCATCATGGGATCCAGTCATCTTGCCATAGACCACGAGACATAACGTTGCTGTTGTGATTTTCTGGATGTTGAGATGGTGATGGACCTGGGGTTATCTAACTAACACGCCCAGGCCTAGCGGGTAGGGTCGTTTGCAAATCTCAAGACCGTAACTGGAATGCACAGTGGCCAGAGACGACTCCGATATTGTACTCAGATCCCAAACGTCGTCAATAAGGGACGTGGGTAAGCACTCTGGGCTCCAGAGCCTATTGTATTGGGGCCTCTCGCTAGAACGAGTCCAATCGTTAGGTCACAGATCGATAGCATCAGCGAAGCCAGAGCACTGGGTCGTCTGAACTGAAGGTTGGCAGAGCGATTACGGAGGAAGCATCAACCCACAAACGGAACTGATAAGCGGAGGTGAACCGCTCCCGCTCCGGTCGCTAGATTTTCGTTCCAGCCTCCGGCAGCAATAGATTGATCGTATTTGGGAGTAGCCGGAACACCGACCAGGAATCTGGCGCAAACCAGAGGCACGAGGAGCTGGATGTTCATTTGTATGGTTCGCACGTGATGCGTGGTGAGTTGAAGTCCACCTGATTTCAAATGACGTTGGTGCCTGGTAAGTTTGCGGACTGATTCCGCGAGCGAACGGAGCGAGAACCAAACTCCAGGAGCACGGTGGTGTAGAAGGTGTTAGAATGTGTGAATTGGCCGTGGTGGCGCTCGGCCCCGACAGTAGGTCGCTCCTAGACAGGCCAACGATATCGTATCCAAAGACGTCCAAGGAGATATCATAGACGACCTGGAAGGCTTCCTTTCGTCTTGATATTCGCCGAACGAAGAACTAGGATTAACCCTCCAATACGCCTGTTCCGACCGGCCCATCAACTACGTTGTCACTGGTTCCACACGGGGACCGTATGAGCAGGCACGACGGAAAGTTGGAAGACGTTCTTCTGAAGACTCATATGATTGGGTTTACGATGAGGAGAAGTTGGTGACGCGCTGCCCAAACGTGATCCACCGGTGTGTCGCACGAGCGTTGGGCATCAGATGACAGAACGGAGCCTACGGTATGCATGAGGCTCATGAGATAGTTCTTGCGGTCGAACAGACCGGGGATCATTTTAGCACCAAAGGAGGATCGCGCACGGGATCCTCAAAAGATAAAGGTCATAGGACCCGTATACCCACTCGTGTTCCCAATTTTAGATCGCAAGGTTCATGAGGATCCACAAGGCAGAGATGTCGATTAGAGATGAGGGAGGTAGCGATATGGCGACCGTGGTGCACGGGAAAGGGTTGCCCGGCCACTTGAGCACTCGCGAGACCAGTCGATCAAGTGCTTGTTCTCGTCTACAAGGCAACCAACAGAACGGAAACAGAGATAGGGTTCTCGATAGACTCGCGGGTCGGCGGCATTGTTAGAGATTTACGGGTTAGGATAATAGTATAACAGCACGCGGATTTGGAGTCCTAATCGCATCAATCACGCGACGTTGGTCCATCGCGTACCGTGTGGGCTGGAAAGAAGCCGGTCCACGGGGCCCGCGATAGTATGAGGTAGCTCCACATGCAGAAGGTACCTTGGTGCGTGACCAAGGGTCATGGATCGACTCGGACGAAGTGGACCTGAACGAAGATCCTGCTCACTTTTTCAAGGGACCCGATCACGAGCGGATCTAGTCCTCCGATCAGATTCTACACCCGGCCTCAACGATGATCTACACTCGGGCACGCGACGTTCATCAACCGGCGCGTCGGGTGTAACAGGGGGTGGGGGTTGCGCTGAGCCGACCCCGGGACCGACGTCGGTAGCGGCGGTTGTGTATCCGACCTCACTCCGGGAGTGAGACCTTGGGAAATGGAACGCTGGCTCCCAGGGATCCACCTCAGTTAGGAGTACCTTGGACTCGGAGACGTAGGTACGTCCCCCTCGTTACTACCTTCTTCCAACTGTTTCCTAGCTGTTGTTACCGACCTCCGCGGCGCTCGCCCCCTATAGAAATCCGCAAACTTCCCACCAAAGCCGGAGCCTCAGTAAATGGTCCACACACGGCGAGGTGGGTAACGGTGGCGTCAACGTAGATGATGTCAAGGCTGTTCGTTGTCGGGGTAGCCTAGGGAGGTGTGACGCGTTGGCCCTTCCCACACCGCACCTGGTCGAGCGGGTGGAACGGAGCAGAACTGCGCTCGCTTCGTTGCGAACTCCGGCCCCCTGTCTCCCCCTGTCGCGGTGTCGGGCGTTCCATAGTTTGGAATCATCAGAAAACCGGCACTGGCTTTCGGGCTCTCGAAACTCGCCGAGCTGACGGTCTGATCGTGCAAATTTAGCGGTTTAGGTTTTAGGTGCCTTTTGGCAGGCTGTGAAAATCCCTAAATTATCACTCCGGCGCATACGTACTACCCCACAGTTTCGAAGGCATGGTAGCCAGTACTCATTCGCATGAAAATCGCGGAACCTATGGAGAATAGTTGAACGGTGGGGCACCCTTTCCTATTGGAAACGGTTGTTGCTTGCCAGACTCGCCCCAGTCCGCGATCCAACTTGTGCTCTCGGTTTGTGTTCTGCTGTCCAATCACCGGATCCATTTAGGTGTTGAAAATGATCCAGGGAGCGAAGCTGAATTGAGCGACCACACGTAGGAAGCAATCACAACAGCCCTCACTACCCGTCTGACGAACGATTCTGCGAACGGCTTTCAAACGGGTTTTGATGCGAGAATATGACTTTTGAGCGTTGTTCGCTCTGTTGAGGTTCTCGACTGGCTCTCACAGCTTTTAGCCTTGTAGCCGGCGAGGTCTCAAGTTCCATGACCAAACACAAGGATCTCCGGGACAGGCTGGCATCTGTACGAGTGACCCGTACCCCTACGAACGAACCTTACGCGTGCTTGGCGCCTCGCCTGATCGATCGTGAACGCTGTCTGGCGGGCGGAAAATCTTGGGTTAAACGCCCAGTCCGATGGAAACAGTCTCACGAATGGATGTTACCTTTAGGCAGTGTGTTGCGCACGATTTTGGTTTCGGCGTCGGTGAACTGTCAGAGGTGAGTGTGTGCCATGCGGTCGCTCCGACCATCAAGTAGTACAATCGCGAGGGAACTTGACCCGCGTCAGAGACCGCCGGACGCCTCCTCACCCACGTGTGGCGGCGACAGTGATGAAGAGCGAAGGTCGCAGAACTCACTAAACAATTTAGTCAAGTCTTTGTCGCGGAAACACCGGCGGGTCGCCGAGGCGTATCATCAACGATAACGCATGGGTGACGGGTCAACTCGTCAAGGCGTATGATTCACCGTTCTGGAGATTGAATTTCGTCTCCAACGAACCGCGCGACCAAGGAATTTTGGAGTAGGAAGCCTCCTGACGAAACGTTTCATTTCGAGCAGCGGATGGTCGTTCGGAAGGCGGTGCTTTAGAATGGACGGGAGATCTGATCGGTCCCTGGGGAAGCGCTCCACCCGCGTGTCCAGGGAATTGGGGTTTAATCGTTGTACCGCACAAGTATTCAAAACAAAGCTTAACACTTTCACCCTGTGCATCCCGGTGATTCTGGACGGCGGGAGAATTGATGTATGACCCAGGTAAGGACCAACCTCGGAAGAAACGCGGTCGGTGGGGGTTTGGCCCATGCTTAAAGCAGCACTACTTCTCGGAGATGCCAGTTCGGAGTCGGGGCGTGAGGGCTGGGAGCGGGTGGGTGAGTGTGCCGGGGATGGCTGGTGCCAACACCAGGACTTCTCCCGCCTTGAGAAGGAGCGAGCGTGGGAAAAACACCACAAACCCTGTTCCGTCGGATCGCCACCATGTCCGCGTACCCCGGCCAAGGTCTGTCCACAGAGGAGCTCCTCTTTGCCTTACGCAGGGATTTGGAACGCAAGCTAGCACGGTACGCACAGTTATTGAGCGCCCACATCCGCCACTAATCCGAAGGCAGCCCGTATCCTCCGTTCGGCTTCGCGGAGGTGGGAGCAACACATCTGATCCTGATTCGCTCTTTCTAACCACCTCGGCCATCACAGGTGGATATGCTCGAGAAGAGTCTCTCCGAGGTCTCTACGAAGATCCGCACCATGAGGAATGCGCTAGTGCCGGTGAACCGACTCCCCGTCGAAGTGCTCCAACAAATCCCCTCGTGGCTTCCTTACGTACGGGAAATCGTTGTTGCCTCCCACGTCTGTCGCTATTGGCGCGCGGCCTTCATATCCTATCCCGAGTTGTGGACGTTTATCGATTGCAAGTCGGAGTGCGCCACACACACCTTCCTCGAGAGGTCACGGTCGGCGCCGCTGGATATCTGCATTCGCCCCGGTTACTCATTCGGTGCATTTGCCTACACCATTCCACATTTCCAGCGATGGGCGTCCTTAGATGTCATGGTGCTCCGCGAAGAGATTGGCCCTGTGCTAATCCCTCTCTCGTCACCGGGTCCAGCTCCGAAGAAATTCCACAACCTGTCCATCATCCCGATGATTGGGTACGGAGGAGGCCCGATACCCTCAAAGGGTGACATATTTGGAGGGGCAATCCCTTCGTTACGTTGCTTGTCCCTATCCAACCTCGAGATCGACATTCACAAGCTCACGACCCCCAATCTCACGCACCTCTTCCTTGCCGGCACCCGTTCCGAGTTCATTGACATGGCCACATTGCTGGATTTCCTCGAACGCACCCCCCTTCTCGAAGACTTCGAGCTTCGTTACCCCGGTCCAAGCGTAGACATTGCACACCCGGATCACGTCGTCTCTCTCAAACACCTCCGTCGCATCATTCTCTGGGACCGGGGCTCGATGTTCCTAAACCACATCGTCCTGCCCTATGGGATCGAGTGCGAGCTCAACTTCCTCTTTACCGATATCTCGACAAAGGGTTTATTCGAAGAGATGTTTGGAGGGCCTCCGGAAAAGCTCAAACCGATTTTCCAAGCAGAGACACTGAGCATCGTCCCACACTATGCCCACGGTTCCGTACGGTTTTTGGGACCCAGTGGAATTGTGGAGATATTTCCGACGTTTTTCCACGCAGAAAGCACCCCCATTACACGTTTCATCACCTACCAATCTTCCGTTCTGAAGAATGTCAAGAACTTGATTATTGGATCCAGGGACGGGGCGATCCCGGAGTGGAAGCCGGCCCACCTTCGGCGGCACCTGAACAAGATGACTTCGCTCGAATCCCTCACCGTCATGCGTTGCAATAACGCGTCCTTCATACAAGCTCTTCTTCCTTCTTCAAAAGGCAAGGTACCATGCCCCACTTTGAAGAACCTCACTTTCTACATCGGACCTATCGAGGACCTCAACATTCCTGCCTTCCGTTCGATGATCGAGCGGCGAGGGTCCAAAGGGCACAAACTTGAGAAGTTGCTTCTAGTTTTCTGCTATGAGCACCGTATCCATCCACCTATCCCGAATTTGGAGGTCAAGGTGGACGATCGGGCCCTATTCTGGGATGCGAAGGAGAAAATTTGGAGGTATTTGAAAGAAGGAGAGGTTTACTGGGATGGAGATCGGACCCTCGCTGCCCCGGGTATCATGCCCATCGAGCCTGATGTTCCTGCCGTGCACCTCCATATGTAACATACTTGGGTGTGTCGTTCCACTCACATGCTCGGACAGGCTAATTCGCCTACGGATGTACAATTGGTTGATACTCATTTTCTTAATGTTCACAAGACAAATAATACGCCGAAACGTTTATCGCCTCCCAATCCTTGAGCCCACGCCCTCCCCGCGAAGTCGGGTCCTCCCCTGGCCCCGTCCTGTCATGGGCTGCTTGCTTGTTCACCACCCCGTTTTCATTCACCCACTCTTCACCAAAATTCGCACCCATTAACCAGGGTACCGTATTCACGCCAGCACGGGTCATGTTCTCAGCTCTGCTAGGTTGGGTCAAAGGGGGTTTTCACTGTGAACGACGCCGTCCGGTAGACCAGACCCAAACATCCTGGAGTTACGTGTAAATCGGGGTTTCCTGTAGGTTCATCCCAAACAGGCCGCTAGTGCACTCTGACGTGAACCCAATCCCCTTCCTTAGTCAAACACCGGCGTTAACATGGGTGTTCTGGCGGTGTCAATGTGGAGGGACCCTTCCCAGGGCTCCGTCTGCGCGACACCACTTCCATTCTTTCACGAGTTCTCGCACACGCTGTCGATTGCGTAAGCAGGTACAAGGCATAACCCTCTTTTTTGTTGCATAACTCTCCATGAGGCAAAAAGATGCCGTATCGTGAAGCGGGGACAAATGGGTCGAAAGCCGACAGGGCGTCGTCCTCCGCATGCACCAGAATTCTTCCAGATCTGCTCACGAAACCTGGCCTGGCTCCAGATGTCGGACACAGAAATCGCCGTAGTGGGGTATCCCTCATCTGTTCGAGATCAGATACAGAAGGGTATACCTCCTTCGCTCGCACACTAGAGGGGGAGTTCTCATCCGATCGTACTTCCGTTCTTGGCTGAAGTGTTCAAGCATCGCCGGCGCCGACAGTAAGAACCCGCACGAAGGAGCGGAAGCAGAAGTTTGGATGGCATGAGTTTGAAGCCTTGCCATCAGGAATATACCCCCCGAACCCATCAGCGTCCTCGCTGATTCGTTCAGGTGTGATCACCGAGTGAAGAACTTCAAGAAATGTATATCCTGTTGGTGCTGGCCGGATTGATTGTTCATCAGGTTGTCATCCACAATAAGTCAGCCAGGAATGATACTGTCGGGTTCCCGCTCTCCGATAGCCCCATGGACGTGTTATGAAGCTGGAGTACCTTCTTGCTGGAGTTTCAGGTCACCGATTGATTCCGCGGTACCACGAACGTTCGAGGCCCTCTTCGCCCCAGTTTGTGAATCGTTGGGGCCCACGTGGGTTATTTTTCGTAAGGTCCCCATCCAGTGACTTGGTGAACCATTACACGGTTGTAACTGAGACTCAGTGAGGGGGGTGTGCCCCCTGCGAGTTCTGGAACAGGAATGTTGATGTCAGTCCACGGTGGCATCCGTGAATACGAAAACACCCGGTAGGCCTTCTGGCGTTTTGCCGTCAGCTCCTGTCCCGCCTGAGTTCTGGGCAGACCGTCGTTCTTGGCTTCTGCCTCATCCGTAAGTCCTAAAAGGGGCCTGA
>Ga0307509_10003898_pt1 | contig 22078 bp, 26 predicted proteins | sample 10_EM_MG_FD_202245 | JGI IMG/M metagenome (GOLD analysis project Ga0307509, IMG submission 202245) | Populus trichocarpa ectomycorrhiza microbial communities from riparian zone in the Pacific Northwest, United States - 10_EM | ecosystem: Host-associated > Plants > Roots > Unclassified | place... | reverse complement strand
AGCAATCCGACCAGCTCCGCTTAGAACTTGCCGAGTGTTTCAGGCATCGGACCCTTTCGAAATTGGGTAGCGTATTCCGAGGTATTTAAACCCACACCTCGGACGAAATAGTGGATCTCCCCTGCCCACATTTTTTCGGCTGTTTTTGCCCGCCAATAACGCGTGCTTCCCCATTCAATAACTTATTTATGTTGGGGACATAGCTTATATAAGTTAGAAATAAGCGAGAAAAGGTGGGAAAAGGTGAGAAAAGTGGGAAAATAAGCGATTTTCATCTTTGCTGATGCATGTCTCGCCTATTAGGCACGTGGCGTTGTTGTTCGTGGCCACGGTACATCGTTCAAGGCCTAAATTATTGTTCAAAGGCTTAAATACCTCAGAATACACTACCAAATTTCGAAAGGGTCCGATGCCTGAAACACTCGGCAAGTTCTAAGCGTGGCTGGTCGGATTGCTGATGTGGGGACGGCGTTGCATCGTGCGCCACAAACCTTCCCACGATTGGTAGATCGTGATCGAACGAGAAACGAATTGTATTGATTTGTTAAACATTTTGGGGGTTTATGCCCCCAAGTGGGTATATAAATTGTGCGATGACTTATCCTTATGAGCCCTGACCCATGTTGTTGCGGATGTTATCCCACTTGCTGTTCGGGTATCTGAAAAAAAAAACGCTGGTTCAGCTTCCGCCCGACGAACAGAGCAGAGCCTAGGGCGTACTTAATGTGGTTGGGAGTCTGGTCCAAAGTTCCGAATGCACCGGCAGTGATTCCGACCAGTGATTCACCGCCGATCTTGTCGCCCGACAACTCCCAGAACATGGCACCGGCGAGACCGTTGTTCGCGATGTACTGACTCTTCTGCCTGACCGAGTCGGGTGTGTCATAACTGACGAGCTCTCGCTTAGATGAGTCGTACGAATAACTTGCTCCGTCCTGCAAGTCGAACTCAGATCAGACTCGACATCGTGGATATACGATTGACTTACCGGTGCGCTCAGGGTAGTTTGTGCACCGGCAATAGGGAGGAATTTGTAGGAGTAAACGCCGGGTTCAACGGTTCCAGGTCCGATCTAACTAATCTTTAGCACCGCTACAGTCGATACAACGTGGCACTTACACCGTTGTATGGTTTTCCGATGCCATCGGTGTTCTCGAAGGCGCGACCGTAGAGGGGAATTCCGAGGTTGATTTTGCTCGCGGTCGCACCGTTTGCAGTGTAATACTTGAGTGCCTGATCGGTCGAAGTGTTCGTCCGCTCTCCACCATACAAGTTGGCTTGATGGTCAGCCCAGGTGAGCCACGATCCAGCGTAGTCATAGGACTTAGACTGTATCAGCCGACAGGCACGGATAGGCGTCGAGCCTTTAAACTCACCATAAGGTTCCAGAAGTCAAGGGCGGCGTTCATATCGGAGATCTTCAACTTCTCATAATTGGCCTGGCCGGCGGGGACTGCGGCCTACACGCCATTATCAGCGTCGTTCAATGGGAGGCTGAGGGGGAACCGCGCACGGAGATGGTGTAAGGCACAGTATCGCCTTTACGAGACGCCAATTGGTTGAAGGCGGTCCGCAGCTCGGCAAGGAGGCTGGCGTATCCGGTTGCCTGGTCATTGTTGGAGGGGTATTCGAAATCGATATCGCTAGTTCCTGTATCAGCCCCGAAACGAGTTCAGTCAGGGCAATAGAAGCGTACACTCCGTCGAAACCGTAATCCTCGACAAGAGTGACGGCACTGGCGACGAAAGCCGATCGTTTCGAGGCGTCCGTCACGAAGCCAAAGTGACCACCCTGGGAGTAAGTCCATCCACCAACGCTGAGAAGAACCTTGAGGTTTCGTTGCTTCAACTTGAGGAGGTACAACTGGAATCGGACTCGTGGGTCAGCCCGCTAACCCCCTGACTTGAGGTGAGACCAACCTGCTTGATGTTTCCGTATAACTGTAGCGTCATGGGAAGTGGGTGCGTCAGTGTACACGACAACAGATCCTCGTGGAACAACACCTACGTTATTTCCGGGCTCGCTCCAGGAATCTCCGGGGTAGTGAATTCCTTCATCGGCGTAAGAATCGGTGAGTCTTGCGGCACCGGTGTCGGCGGACACATCAGCGAAGCAGTAAAGAATGTGAGTCAATATTCCCGGAATAATGTCGGCCGGTTCTACGAAAACCCATGCGTCAGCCGCGCAGGCAGCGTACACGTAACACATGACTGACTGAAGTTGTATCCGCTGTAGATACCCCAGTTGGTGAAGTACGCAAACTGGGTTCTTCCGGTGGCTCGTTTTGTGAGTTGCCCAGGAATGTGTGCTGTCTGGTTGAAACCGGCAGGCTTGTGCATGATCTGAGTGGCATCGACGGCAAGAGCGCATGCCACGATGACAATCAGGGTAGACCAGAAGCCAACCATGATAGAAGGAGCTAATGAGTGGAAGTTGAGGCGAGTCTGAGAGGTAAAAGAGTGGACTAGCACAATGAGAAGGCAGACAAAATCCTGAGATTATTTATACCCGACAGTCCAGGGTGCCCGGACTTCGAAATGTGCCGGATACGCCTGAGCAGCGTGGTCAAACAAATGGACCATGCCAGAAGGGCGGTTCCCGTTCCGCCCCAGAACAAAACACCAGCATGCAAAAGTAACCCGAGCATACGCTCCTGAACAACGAAGCGGCATAGATCTCCCCCTTTGGCCGGGGGGCACGAGTTCGCAGTGTGTGTGATTGGCCCGCCGCGTGGTAGGGAACACCGTGGCTGGAGCTATCAGCATCTTGTTCGATGTGTTCGATGTAGCAGCGGGTTAGACTAGCGATGTGATCGCGTGATTGTAGGGAAGCGAAGGATTGAAACAGGACGGAAGATCCATGGCGTCAGCGAAGATCGCCATCCGGATCCACGGGGCATGCGGTCATCCAGTGGGCGGAGCGGATTGAAACCCAGGCTTCGTGTTCTCGAACCTCGTGGGTATGAAGAGGGTTCTATAACTATCAAGTCACGTGTAGAACTTCCTATTTTCGTTATTCCCGTACAAAACATTCCTAATTTCAGGCAACATCTTTTGGAGAGAGTGAGGGGCCGCTGAATACGGGCAAAAGGAGGACCATACCCTATCCTCCAATAATCGCAACCGTTCGTCAAGAGAGTTGTCCAGCGTGATTCTGTTGTTTCCGTTCACAAGCTTTACGCCACCAGCTCTGCGGAGAAACCGTGAACGCGGATATCGATCAGGTGGCCAGTTCGACGTACAGATCAGGGCTCAAAGAAGCGACGAGCTCGTACTTGATTTGGCGACCGGTGATTTCGGTGTATTGTTTCGAAGCTGCATCTGCGGCTTGCTTGGCAGCAGCCGCGTCTGTCTTTCGGACATGGACGGTAACCTCCTTATCGAGAATCTGAAGGGAGCCTTGGACGATAACGCCCTGCAGGAACTGAACATATTGGGAGGACGAAGCAAGTGTCGCAAGTTGATCCCGGGATGCCTGGAAGAGGTCTTGCAAGTTTTGCTCGCGCAAATGCAGGAGCCTCAACCGGGATTTGTTGGTCAGGGTGGAGTGAGCGCTGAAAACGACTCGGATCTCTGCCGCATCGGAGTTGGTGTGGTGAGTACATACATCTTCTGTGCAACCTCAGCCCCCTTGCGTCTCTTTTCGTACTGAGCATCGATGGCTAGTTGCTCCTGTTTAACGAGTTTCGCCTGTGAACCGGAACAAACCATCGGTCAATCCTGTGCCCCAATTAACCACAACGACAACCTTTTCGATAGCAAACTCTTCATCGGCCTTGACCCTGATCTCTCGGGCCTTCTCGAGTGCCTCCTGCTTGATGAACGCAACCTGATTGTTTGACGGAAAGGGAGGGGTGAGGTGGGTGGAACGTGCAAGCCAATGGGGCCAAACAGACCATCTTGTTCATCTCGCTGAGGACCTCCTCATCGTTCATTGGTCGTGAAGCCATGGTAGCGTTGTTGTAGTTGGTGTTTTGGATAAGATACTGGAGAGAGCCAACCGATTGTGGTGCAGGCGCCTACTTCCATATCTGGTCATCCCAGCCGATGCGCGGGCTAAGAACCGCCAACCGAAACCGCTCCTCTCTTCAAATGCGTCATACTGTAAATCTAGAAATCCTCTATATCGTCTCCTTCAAGCCAGCCACCGTCTGCAATCCCGTCACCGGACTCAGCTTCCCGCTTGATGTGTTCGTCGTCGTCGGGGTCGCACTGGGAATTTAAGTCGTCCTCTTCCAGTTGAGAGAGGAGATATTCGTCTTCATCAAAAGCCAGCCTTGAGAATAGTCTGTGCGACTGAGGCGGCTTCAGGTGTGCTGTTGTTTGACTCGTGTAAGAGGGGTCAAGCGTGCAGAAAGAGACCGGTCACGCACAGGAGGATGGTCCGTTCAATATCGACCCGGTTTCGCACACAAGGTCATCCTTATTCCACCTTCCGCACACCTGCGTCGTCTCCTGACCTTGACGTCAGTTGTCTCACCCAAGAGGAGGTTCCGACACGTACCCTGTTTAACCAGTCCGAGACATCCCACACCCCATCGGACGCTTCTCGAGTTCTCTTTAATTGCTCAAAGAACTCTGGTTTGAACACCTTTTGTGAGCGCCGCGGTACGGGAACAGGGAGCGAGTGTAGTGTCCCGAGTGTAAGGAGATGGAACCTGTGCGGATTGGTTTGATACCACTGAAGTGATTCGTCTGCGCTTGTTCACTGTAATAAATCGAGGATGTACAGACCTCTTCCGGGCCACTGTAGTCAATCCAGCTCATCCACTCCGCAATACTACCACACTCCTCAAGCTCGTCACAGAACTGGGTGTAGTTTTGGTGCAAGTACAGGGAAAATAGAGAGGAATCGATGGGCGAATCTGCATAGAGCGCCTACAAGTATTGTCAGCCTGACAAACGCGGTAGAAACCGTTACCGAATCATACGTTGACATCAACCAGGGACGATTTACGCTCATGTAGCTTCAGGTGGGATGGGAGTTTCTTTGGGTTTGGAATGGTCTGTTCAAGCAACCGGAGTTGATCTCGCTCCCGCTTCGTTGCTGAGGAACTTGGGGGGTCACCCTTCCCTACAAACACGCATTTCAGTTTTGAAGCTCCAGATAACCTACGACATACGTTTGTTGTACAGGACTTTCCCAATCAAGTGGAATAGAGCCAAACTCTGTTCCCTCTGACTCGCCAGCTTGAGGAATGCAACAGAATCGTTTGGGCCACTCTTCCTCCCCTTCTTGGCAGGTTTCTTGTCGACAAGAGAGCACAACTGTAACTCCATGACGGCGCCTCTGATATCACCTCGTGAACACGTTATGATCATATCGAGTATATTCTTAGTTGGGCGGAGTGATGGACTGTCTTGGAAATGTTGGTTGGCGATAGCCTGCAGCGCTTTTACCATTAACGTTGGGGCGACTGGGTTGAAGCTTCACAAACTTAGCTATCCCACTAGGTGGGCAGGCTGTTGGGTTACTCACCTAATCTGGGTAACATAAGGAGCTGAGAGAAGGTCGGGGGGTAGAGCACTCCTTATTTCAAGATCTTCCTTCCGCCCCGGGAATGAACTAGACCCTACAGCATCCTCCAGTTCCCCTCTTGTGCCGACATCGCTCATGATAACCACAAGCGGGATATATTCCCCATTCTGTGAGGCCTGCCGTTGTACAAACAGCCGGAGGGTGTCGTGAAATTTTTGTCGGGAGACTGCGTGTAGAATGTTCGGAAGGTCCTCGAGGAGGATTACCTGCCTCGAGGTTGACTTGGACGACGATCCTCCAAACACGGACCTTGATGTGGAAGCACGGGTCAAAAATGCCTGGAACTTGTCAAGCTGTGAAACCGCGTCCATATCTATGGGGCACCGTGATTGAAATTGGTGAACGGTGAATCTAGGAAGGAGAACATACCTCCGTATGGATCTGCCATGGAATTCCTCCATTCAACAATCTCAAACCCTAATTTCCTCGCCAGCACCTTGACGGTGGCCGTCTTGCCAGATCCCGCTGGTCCAGTGAGCGCGAGGATGCGCTAAACTGCCATCGGTCACAGAGAACAACTGAGGCGTGATGTGGGACTCACACGGTACTTGCGGAGCTTCCCCCCGTCCAGCGCCTCCATAAACCAATGGCGGACATCGTCAACCTTCTTACCGTGAACCACTAACTCTTCCTATGGGACATGAAGACTGACAAACGATCACGGGGTGGGGGATACACACCGTCGTGACCGGTTCGTACCTATCAACCCACAACCTCCCTGCCGAGGGGATATCAGGAGATCATCACCCGATCTACGTAGTACACGCGCACCATCAACATACGAGGACGGGTCCCCCCTCTGCTTCCCCTTGGGTATATTATTAGCCGGCGACGGGGTGGGCTGTGAGAGGGATTGAGACGACGAGGTATCGCTGCCTTGCGACGATTTCGTGAGCGCGAAACCTGGCGGGACTGCGAACTACAACCTGAATCACGTTAATTAAACATGTCGACGCGAAGGTCACGGGGCTACGCAACGGACAACGACTTGAGTTTCTTTGTCGGAGGCTGGCAATCCGATGCCAGGGTGCTCGTGCGCGAGCCCTTCCTGCTTCCTGTGGATGAGGAGGATTTCGACGCGCTTTTCGGCATGGCCGTCGAGCGTTGTGGGTGGCAGACTCGGATTCTCACGATCACAACGCCTTCCCCGATCCACGCGTCATGGCGGAACACAAACAGTTCTGCGACCTGGCAACACAGCTGGTCACCGAATCGCGTCGATCTACGGCTTCAGACACGCTCTTCAAGTACAACGATCCGCTTGTCCGACAAATCATCCGCGAACAACGCCAACTCGAAGCATTCATCCACTCCGTGTTGGTGGACGCCCCAGAAACGTTCACCGGGGAGTCGCCGGCTCTTCTCATATACCAAACCGCTATCTTGCGGAACAAACGGTGCCTACTGGCCTATCATACCCATCGGATCGAGAGGCTGAAAGACATGTACTGGGCTGTTGGCGGAGCCCTCCCCCACCTTCTCTCATCGGCAGACATACGCAGCAAACTCTCGCCCCTTGAAGTCGATTTCCTGAAGAAATACAATTCCCAAGTCATGGATTTTCGATCTGAATTTTCGGACGAGTTAGACATCATGGCAGGAATCACGGAACCACCGAAAGATCTCAACGTTTTGGTGAAGGTTATTAGGGATTGCGGGGTCATTCAAACAGAACTGGGAAGCATCGACTTCCGCAAGGGTCAAAGGTTTATGGTTAGGCGGGCAGATATCGAGCACCTTATTGTCCAGGGTTATTTGGAGGAGGTCCAGTAATATTTTTGTCGAACCGGTGAGTTCGCGAGTTGCTGAGGATGGCTCGCATCTTTATCTTGACGCAGGCCGATTAGAGTTGCCCCAATCACCCGGGTTGGTCGCCTGGGCGAGATCTCGCGACAAATCCACGAGGTCTCCACGAGGTGCCTGTTGCCACAGCGTGGCACGCGAACACCCCGTCCGCATGATTGGCGGGGAGGTATTCAAAACCGCGTGCATCCCCCTTACATATTGTGCGCTTTGCACCCTCACTATGTACCGACAGCTGTAGTAGTATTCCCAACAAGAGGAAGAATGGTCATCGCGTTTCCAAGGCGAGGTGGTGGAAGTGTGGGAAGTTCTCGTCTGGCGACTTGGGTGATGTCACTCATATTGAGGCGAGGGTTTCGCGTCTCCCCCGGTCTCCGACATGAAAATCCTCTGGTGAGTAGCACCGGGTCATGGCGGCTAGCAGGTATCATAAACTTAGCGAGCCCTTCGTGGCCCTAGGGTTTACCCCGCACGCGTATAAAACCGCCGGAAATGCCCAGACGTGGCGGACCCCCACAGAAACGCCCCATCCCAAATGTGAAAAAGACCATCGTCGTCGCGAGCGGGAAAGGAGGAGTTGGGAAGAGTACAATCGCGGGTCAGTCCCATCCCACAAAAGTGACAGCGCCATCTCAAGTACTTGCTCAGTTAACCTTGCACTGGCCATGGCAAAGGACAGCCGCAAGAAGGTCGGGATACTCGACTTGGATATATTTGGACCCTCAATCCCTACCCTAATGGCCTTAAACCATGGAGGGGAGCCCGAGTTAACAAAGAGTAAGTTGTCCGCCATCGCCTGCTCTACGAAACTGAAAATTTCAAGCCGGCGCATTGGTCCCCCTGACGAATCACGGAATCCCTTGTATGTCTATGGGCTTCCTTCTGCCCCGAAAAGAGGGCTCGGAAGGAGACGATGTGGCGGTAGTGTGGCGCGGTCTTATGGTTCAGAAAGCGACTCAACAACTGCTCTTTGATGTCGACTGGCGTGATACCAGTGGATCAGAACTTGATGCCCTTGTAATTGATATGCCCCCGGGAACCGGCGACGTACCATTGACTCTTGGTCAGTTGGTGAACGTGGACGGTGGGTAGTTTTAATCTGTGATCGGCCATTGTTCTCTGCTAATGGCGGGGTAGGAGCCATCATCGTGTCGACGCCCCAAGACGTGGCGTTGGCTGATGTACAAAAGGGCATTGCCATGTTCCGCAAGATCTCGGTACCTGTACGGACAGGTTTTGCAAAGAGTATCTTCCAGAACCCGGGCTGATATAACGTTCTCCCTTTGCTCGCCGCAGATCACTGGGATGGTGCTGAATCAAGCGTACTTCATCCCTCCTGGATCAACGACTCCGTTCCAGCTCTTTGGAAAAGCTGAAAGTTTTCAACGTGTGGCGGACCGCACTGGAATTCCCACCCTTGCAGAGCTGCCGCTAGTTCCTGGTGTGAGCGCCAGTGGGGACCAAGGCGTGCCGTACGCGTTGTGGAATAAGCGAGACGACGGCATCGCGGGCGAGCAGTGGCTTCAATCCATGGAGAATGTTGCCAACCGGGTGTGGGAAGAGTTGGGTTGAATTTGAACCCCATGACCGTAAGATTGCCACCCGCGGAGGGACCATCCTCCGGCCCCAAGCCTGACATTCCACCCGTCCTCCTGTGACACCCTGATAAGCGGAACGACATTTTTAGACCACAATCCTGCAGGAGCAGACATACATTTTCTGTAGTTTATTTTGCAATGATAATCCGAGTCTTTTTGGCACCCGAGCCCATACTGAGAGAATTAGGTCACGCACTCCCGCTGGATCTGTTACACATTGCTGATCAACGCACTACTTCCACCTCACTCTCGATTGCCCACCCTCCCATCACTTTCCCCGTCCCTCCCCCAACCTACCCTCCTCCTACCCTCCCCTCATTCCGTCCTGGCTACTTCTCGACCCTCCGCCTCAAAGCCCGCCCAGGTTTCCCAAAGCTCTAGCCCCTTCGGCCCACTGAACCATCCCTCCCGTTCCTAGGATCTGATCGCGGGTTTACAGCTCGACGTCCCGCACATCCTGATCATATATCCATCGGTTCATTCCCGCTTGATTCCCAGCCCGCTTCAGAACAGGCACGACCGCTTTTTACATCCCTCGGGCGACCTACACATCGTGGAAAGGAGTAGCCGAAACTCCGCTGGTCTTACCAGCTCAGCTTCTCCCACATGAGATGTCAGCTCATGACCATACTTCAACCAACGACTCTAGTTTTTCTTTAGAATTTACGCCCCCTGAAGTTGAGAAATCGTTTGGTACGGACGTCCGAACACAAACCCGACCACCCGCTGACTTCTTATCAGAGACCCTGGAAGCGCCCCGTACAGTAATTCTCTCCCATCAATGTCCCTTACTCCGTTCCAACACTCTCGTTTTCAACCTCCCCAGGATACGCCCTATTCCCGCGACTCTCACCCTGAAGATTACGACCCAACTTTCGACCCAAACTTTGACGAAGACACTGTTTATGATGGTCTGCCTTCAACCCAATCTGTCTGCCCCTCCTGTTGACCGAACTACCCACGCAGAGTCCCCATACCCGGAGGTCCGATCCGCCGTGGCGAACTTTGACGACACGGAAATGCCTGGTGAGCCCGCCGAACTGCCTTCACCCCACAGGGGTACTCATCGAACGGTGAAGTGAATACCCTCCGAGCGTGGGTCATTGGGTTATTTTGGGCTATCTTGTTACCTGGCGTCAACCAATTTTTCTTTTTCCGATACCCTACGGTTACTGTCGGAGGGGTATGTCTCATGGTTTGCCGTGTGGGAGTTTGCTGACGAACTCGGGGTTATAAGCTCGTTGCCCAGCTGGTGTCGTATCCGATGGGCAGGCTTTGGGCTCGATTCATGCCTAGAGTTAACGTTCTCAGTGTTTCGCTGAACCCAGGGCCGTTCACCATTAAGGAACATGTGGGCACCAATTCATTCCTCCTTGGAGTATTCTCAGCGTCTACCCAGGTATTGGTTACAATCATGGCTGGTGTCGGATCAGAATCCGCTTATGCGGTCAGTGGAATCACATGTAGGCGGAATCTGACTGAACTGATGGTCGATCTGCCCAGACCGATATCATTGCCGTCCAGCGGGTGTTGTATAAACAAACCTGGAGTTTCACATGTAAGAGAGGAGTGTATTTGGACGCACTGTCTAGTGCTCATCGTTTCTAGATCAGTGGTTACTCGTCATCTCAACTCAACTAATCGGGTTATCGACTGGCGGAATTGCGCGACGACTACTGGTCGCACCACCGTCCATGAGTGAGAATGACCAACTTATCGGCCGAAACGGGATACTAACGGAACTCCCAGTCTGGCCAAACACCCTAGTTATCTGCGCATTATTCAATACCCTGCACTCACAGAGATACCTTGGTGCTGATGATTCTGGGCCGAGCCGAGAGAGGTTTTTTACGTATGCTTTCATTAGCGCAGCGTTATGGTGTGAGTATTCTCACTTCGTCCTTGTGGTCGTGAACCCCTAGCTGAATGTCTGACAGACTTCGTCCCCGGCTACCTGTTCCAGGCGTTGAGGTATGGGCCTCGACCAAACCCCTTGAATTGGGTTTAATATGACCCCTTCAGTATGTTCAATTGGGTCTGCTGGATTGCACCGGACAACTTGGTGAGTACGCTCCCTTCCAACCTTGTCTGCAATACTGATTTGGTCCCAGATCGTCAACCAAATATTTGGGTCAGTATCCCTCACTCGGAGAAATGATCGTCTCACTCTCGTTTCCTAGTTTCCGCGGCGGCCTCGGGTTTTCTTTCTTTACCTTTGACTGGAATGAAATTGCTTATATCGGCAGCCCGTAAGCTTGCTTTCGCCCCATTTTCTTCGCAAGTATTGATCATTTCCTCTAGGCTTGTCACGCCTTGTATGTAGCTTTTTGTCCCGATTGTGCCACTCTGACCCTAGGATACAGGGTGGTCGGAAGCAAATGTCGCAGCGGGATTTGTTTTGTTTTTTTGTGAGCGCATTTCACCGTACGGTCTTGTATAATTCCTGAACGATTCTTTTCACAGGGGTCGTGACTCCTATTATCTATGTGTGTGCCTCGTGACCCCGTGAAGGTACCCTCGTTGACTTGAGGCCAACAGTACACGGATACATGGTACAGCAAGCGACTCCCTTGTAAGTGCCTTAGAGCCGTTACCCCCTATCTTTAAACATCTCCTTTCATTTAGTGATGTCGTGGAAACCGTACGACAATACCGGCTTGGAGTACGAAGTCCACCGCATTTTGAACCAGGACGGTACCTTCAATATCGGACGGTACAAAACCTACAGTCCGCTATTCCTCTCGTCCGTACCGCCTTTCGACGCCCATCCCGGCTTTCAATGACCCCTGCTTCTAGTACTTCGTTTGCGATCGCATACGGACTTTCCTTCGCCTCTATTACAGCCACCATCGTGCACTCGATACTGTACTTCTGGAAACCTATCCGAGTGCACCTTCGACGCTCTCTGCGGGAGCAACCCGATATTCACGCCAAACTGATGTCCAACTACCGCCAGGTCCCTGAGTGGTGGTATGCCATCCTTTTCGCGATCAACTTCGTCTTCGCCTGTCTCAGCGTCCACCTGTGGCCTACCCATCTCCCAATCTGGGCGTTGATGATCGGGTTGTTGATAGGTAAGCAGTGGTGTCCTCAGTTTGTATATGCGACTAACAGTCCGCATAGCCATTGTATACATTGTCCCTATAGGTTAGGGCCGAGATACATCAATCTACCCTTTCTGACACTGTTGTAGGAATGATCCTGGCCGTCACAAACCGACAAGTTGGTCTCAAGTACGTCGCCTCGTGTTGACATTTGCCGACGATTAGCTAACCGCCTCTTCAGTGTTGTGAGCGAGCTGATCATCGGCTATATGTTGCCGGGGAGGCCAGTCGCGATGATGATGTACGTCCTCATTTTCGTTTCCCTGTCGCGACCTACCAATGTCTTCTGTTTAACAGCTTCAAAGTACAATCAGTCATGGTTTCCTGTTAAATAATTGGCGCTGAAATAAAGCTATGTAGACCTTCACCTACATTTCTGTCAGCCAAGGTAATTCTCGTGGTTATCCTCTGCGGGAATCCCCTCTGAGCCGCTCCCAATTAGCGATGGTTTTCACAGCGGACTTCAAGCTGGGGCACTACATGAAGGTTCCACCGCGGGTCATGTTTTTCGGCCAAATATCGGCCATCCTGGTTGCTGGGACTGTACAGCTCGGGGTCCAAGCATGGTAATGAATCCTACATTCTCCCCCGTCGGTTCTTGAGCTAACCCCTCGCCAAAGGATGTTCGAAAATATCCCGTTGGTCCTATTCACGCTCGCTACGGGGGGCCATACTGATGTCTTGCTCTAGGGACATGTGCTCGCACACTCAGAAAGACAAATTTGTTTGCGGCTCTACGCAGGTATTCGCTACTGCGTCAGTGGTGGTGAGTGCCAACCCCAACCTCCTGTTGCAGAACAACCTCTGAGATCACCTCGCAGTGGGGTGTCATCGGTCCTGCCCTTCAATTTTCTAACGGCCAAATCTATTAGTATGATCCTGATTCCGTCATGTTCATGGCGTTTGTTTTACTAACCACCATTCTAGCGGTACGTTCCAGCTGACCTCCCTCGATATCACGAGTTGTCCCACTCACGGATCCAAAGGTTTGCTTTGGTTCTTCCTCATTGGAGCGTTCTGCCCTATTATCACATGGGCGCTCACCAAGCGATATCCCCGGTCCTGGATTGCCTACATTAAGTCCGGTCGTCCCACGTATACCCTCACCCATATAGTCTGATGATGTGACCCCTTTCCTTCTCCTAGCTTCCCGTAAGTGTTGCAGATGGCCAAGTAAAACCTCCCATCGAAGAATTCCAAGTTAACCCAGGTCTCTTATCATTTAGAATACTGTTCGGTGGCGTCGGCCTCATCCCACCCGCAACCGCCCTGAATTACATTCCGTGGACTATGGTCGGGTTTGTATTTCAGTATTTGATCAGGCGACGACGTTTCTCCTTCTGGGCCAAATACAACTGTGCGTTTGAGCATTTCGTCATTCCCTGAGTTGCAAATGCTGATCTCTGGACCTGCACAGATGTCCTGTCCGCCGCGTTGGATGCCGGCACTGCGATCAGTGTTGTGCTGATATTCTTCTGGTGGGTTTTGGCTGGGATCATCACGCACGAGGTTGCTCAAGATATCCGCAGCTTGCAATACCCTCTGAACGGTTCAATCGGAGCGAACTCGATCCAAAAGTGGTGGGGCAATACGGTGTACCAAAAGACCGTAGACTGGAATCAACGGCCGCTAATGGAGCTCGCAAAGGGGGCCAAATTTGGGTACGTGATTCACTAACCGAGTTCCGAACGCCGATAAGCTGACACTACGGCGGCCTTTTCCGGTCCAGACCCGAACCCGGCGGTTGGTAGGTGTGAAGTTTTTGGGTGGTTGTGTTTTTCTCCCACGGACATCGATGCCTTGTTTGTCTCTTTCATTTGCCCCTCATGGTTGCTGTTGTATTACCAGACCCGTTGTAATTGTTTGGACAGTCTGCTATCGCTTCCATACCTTCACGACTAATCTTTGGTTTAGAAATCTAGATCTTATTGTAAAGATATACTACGATCGCAGCTTCCCAACACTTCAGCGGTTCATCGGCAACCTCGGTGCCTCAAAAGCCCAACACCCCCAACTCGACCCCAAAGGGGACGGCCACGGTTGCCGATCGACCTCGTCTCGATTCATCGCTGAAGAATCGAACGGCACCGGCTATGCTTCGAACCCGAAACCACCAAAGTCGAGGAACGCCTCTTCCAAAGAGAGCTTGCGGACGACCAGCGCCTCGACGATGAACCTCGGTCCGCCGTCAACAAGGGCTGGCTGTGCCACCTCCGCCTGAGTATCGTTGTCGGTGGGGAGGGTTGACGAAGGGTCGATAGAGACATGGAGTTCCCCAAGGGCCGGAATGAGTGCGTCGGCAGCGTTCTGCACAGTTTCTTGTGTTACGTTGGACGCTGTGCGCCGTGCGTCGTTCCGTCTGTCCTTGGCCTGCTGACGCCAAGCCTGCTTCGTCTGCTGCTTCGTTGGGATGGTGGTGACCAGAAGCGGGGAGGAACTATCAATGGTTGGGATGACGTGCGAGGCGATGCCACGCTTCTGCTTGTGCTTCTTCTTCCCGTGGTGTCCCCGATGCTTGACGGTCTCGACGTGAGCCGCCAAGAAGCTTGCGCGGGCACGCATCGGTCGGGGCTTGTAAACTGAAGAGATCTCGAGGTCGATGGTTGATGGCGGACGTGTCTCCAGGTCTACTGAGAAGATCGTGTCAAACATGGACTCTTGTTCGGACTCGGACTCGGTGCTGGTGCTTGTCGCGGAGGCGGTGGGGTCCCCAGGCGGTATAGGAGAGGGAGGGCTTCTGTCAGCCCTCCTCACTTCGCCGGTGTCGAATTCGATGTATTTGGCGGCGAGTTTCTCGTTGAGCCCTGCGAGCTCCCTGGGGACTTCAATCTCCTTTACGACCACGACGCTCGCGCCAATCTCTCCAGCCATCATTTCCAACGTCTGGAGGGATTGTTCGAGGTGCCCGCGGGAGAGTCCTATCAGGAGACCGTCGTCGGTCACTCCGAGTTCGTAGCAGGCCTGGCCGCCGCCCTCGAGAAGGCGCCACTTGAGCTGGGTGACAAGTCGAGCAAAGCGAGCCGGGGTGGGGTTTATGAGCTTGAGTTTGTACTCGATATTGCCCTAAGGTGTGTTACAAATAGATGTGAATATGTAGATATCGAACCGGCGAATTGATAAGCCATCACCTGCTCGGCCTCCGGAACGAGTTTCGGAATGCCACTGGGGAACGTCGGGGGAGACCCCGAGGTGCATGAAGCCAGAGAAGACGATAGCTCGAGGCTCGAAACAGACCGAGAGGAAGGGGAAGTGAGGAACGGGTCCCAGGGGCTGGCTACCCGAGGACTCTCCGAGTCATCTTCACCAAACATCGATTGTAGGTGTGAGTGTTGATGCGTTGTGTGTTCGAAAGGGGATAGCGAGATGAGGAGTGGGTTATGCAGACGGTTTAGGGGGAGGGAAGTCACAAGGATATTCGAGGAATCATTGAGTTCTGGAAACGACGTCTGTGTGAGGGTACGGAAAGTGATCGAGCGGAGGCAGCGGGGGTGGGACTTTAAGTAGGCGCGACTCCTGCCTTGAAAGGCGGTGACTTGAAGTGACTAGTCACCCGTACTGGACTGCCTCTGGACGTGTCTTTTAACGGCGCTGGTTGTTGGGGCGGTGTCTGCACGTCGTGCATCGCTCTGCTTTTCAACCTACGTGTGGCGTGTTTATTACAGGTCAATCGTTGAGGTACGCGGAGCATAGCTTGACTGGGACAACCGACCTATGGATCTTTCGACTCCGTTACCTCGACGCGAATTAAACACACGCCTCACCTGCTTCAACAACTGAATCAGAGTCTTCCTGACTGTCACACTCAGCGTCGATACTGAAGCGGATCGCTGGCCCGGAGTCTTGAGTTGAGAACAACGTCATCGTTCAGTGGGTATGTATGGAGGCGTGCAACAGAGGCGATGATGACAGGATAGACAGGGTATAACCCAGGGGTGTCACCAAAAGGTCAGTGGGTGAATGACCCACACGCCATCCGTGGGCGTTTGTCGCCTTAGCGTGCCAGTTGTGTCGACGATGAGGAGATGTTGGAAAACATGCCACGCTGTAGTCCACGCGTTCGAATTACGTCAACCTCCCCGAGATCGTAATTTATTATCAGACGCCGTACCATGACACCTCCGGACTCATTTTCAACCTCTGGAGCAAAAGATCCACCTTTCACAGCCTATCTCGTAAACCCAATCTACGCGTCATGAACAATACAGCCCTGGGGCGGGATAGCAGTCTCACTTGATATAGATAATTTTGAGCTCGCTATCGCGGCGGGGGACCACGAATGCACGTCGGTTCCAGCGCTTCCCGGCCGCAATTCCCGAAGCGTTGAAATCGTGGGAAATCCCGTCCAGTATCCACGTGAGCGAAAGAACCAGTGGCCACACACCCACACATGAGCTTACCGACGCTCCCCTTCCACTAAGCGACTGACACCTCGCGGTCCCAAATGGCTCCCAAACAAGCTTCGCAGGTCTGTCTCCTTATTCCCTGGTAGACGAACTGGCCCTAAGGCGTCTTTAGATGGCGCTGAAGCGCATCCACAAAGAAATAGCAGATATCAAGAAGGAGGACTTAGGAGGGATGACGATAGAGCCCACAGACAACCTCTTCCTCTGGAATGCCTCAATACCTGGTCAGGAAGGCAGTCCGTACGAAGGGGGTCTCTTCCGCCTCGAGATTCATCTTCCACATGATTACCCGTGCGTCGCGACAGTTTCCACCATACAAAAACTTCTAACGTTTCGCTATGGCTTACCAGATTTTCAGCTCCCAAGATCCTCTTCTTGACGCGGTATGTACCACGGCCGAATCTCCTGACCCACCCACTCAACTTTGCACTTTCTTCAGGATATACCACATGAACATATCTGATCGTGGTTCCGTCTGCATTGATATTCTCAAGAACCAGTGGTCACCGGCCCTCTCAATATTCAAAGTGATACTGTCCCTCTCTTCCATGCTTACGGATCCAAATCCCCGTAAGTAAGCGACCTTGATCCCACTCGCCTGTTTCCTGACCGAGGCTTCTTACCTATGACCGATCGTTAGAGGATCCGCTTGGTAAGGCACCCCGCTCGTATCCGTGACCGCTCCGAGGGTTTGCTGACACGCCGCCTATCATCCCACCAACAGTGCCATCAATTGCTACAGAATATGTGAGGAACAGGAAACAACACGATAATAACGCAAGACATTGGACAGAAATGTACGCACGGCCTGGCGCCTCACCACCATCGACGTCGCCCCCACCGTCCAGCGTAGGTCCAGGCCCGATGGGACCATCCTCACGATTTTTCACCCTCCCCATCCTCGATCCCCATCGTTTGTTCGACCCACTTCAGTCACGATCGGGGTCAAGAACGTCGTCCGTGCCCCCATCACAAGCCTCCACACCGAGCGTGACAGACACCACGAATGACCCCATTCTCATTGAATCCGATAGCGAAGATAACCCCAGTGGCGATTCATCGCGGTCGGGACCCACCACCCGTAAACGGAAACGCGAGGAGCCAGATAATGATTCAGGTAGGCAGGAGAAGCGGGGAAGGGGAGAGTCGGGATCGACTATTGCCGGTCCGAGCTCGAACACGAGTGACGTTATCGTCATTGAGGACGATGATTAGGAGCATTCGGAGCACTCACTCGCATTGTGCACACTCTTGTTTGTTTTCCACCCCCACAGCATCAGATCTTATTTTCGCATGGTACCATACATCTACAATCGTTATTCGGCTCCTACACAGCATACTCTATCTGAACGTCATGTTCTGATGTTGTCGCAACAAAACAAGTGCCGACTTTGCACAACTTCTCATGGATCGCTCACACGACCGGGAAAATCTCGCGCTCAAACTTTTCAGTGACGAGGGGTGTCGTGGTGTGAATACTGGGCATTATAGTTAACCCCGTATGACAATTACCGATGAAGAATATGGACAAGCCGAAATTTTACAGTACAGATAAATCCCAAGGGACATGCAAAGGGGGTGGGGGGGACAAGTGACAGGCGGTACATTAAAATGGACAACAGAGGACCAACAAAAAACAGAAAAAGACTGATTTATTGGTGCTTCCAGCTGGTGACGCCGGTAACGAAGTCCATCTCGGAAGCGGGGATCCACTTGGTCTTGAACCAGAACTTGTATCCGAAGAACAGGCAGAAGAAGATTGGGATGGGGATGTAGTTGGTGATGAAGGACGCGGTGTCCCAGTTGCCCTTGAGGAAGACGCCCCAGTCGGCGAAGAGGATGATGATCGCGGTCCAGAGGATACCCCAGTACGCGGCGTATGGCATGAGTGCGCTGTGCCATGGGAGGTTATCGGGGCTGATACCCTGAGCCTTCAATCCGTTTCGGAATCGGAGACCGGTGACGCAAATCCCGAGCCAGTTGAACATTCCCGAGACGGCGCTCATGTTGGCGAACCAGCCGAAAACGGTGTTCGAGGATTCGGAGACGGCCATGTATGATAAGCCGGAGAGAGCGGCGCAAAGGAACACGGCGTAAATCGGGGTTCCTTTGGCGTTGGTGCGGGTGAAGATCTTGGGGGCCTGACCGGTCTTGGCGAGACCGTACAATGCACGGGAAGAGGTGTACAAATCGGAAGAGCCAGCGGACCAAGCGGAGGCTAGAGCGATAAACGGTTAGGAATCACGCATGCGAGAGAAGAGGGATCGCAGGTAACGTACTCAAGAAGCAGGCGTTGGCGATGCTGGGAAGGACCTTGATTCCAGCCCTCCGGATGGCAACGACCCAGGCGGAAGAGGCGGCGTTGCCGGTGCCGGTGACGAGGTTGGGGTCGTCGTACGGACAGATCAAACCGAGGATGAAGACGCCGATGATGTAGAACAAGAGGATACGGACCCAAACGCCACGAATGGCTTTAGGAATGTTCTTGGTCGGGTTGCGGGTTTCGGCGGCGGTCATGCCAAGGATCTCGGTCCCCAGGAAGGAGTAGGCAGCACCGATCAAGACGGACCAGAAACCGGCAAAGCGACCCAAAGATCCTGGGATGCCCTGGTACTGTGTGAGAGCACCGGGGTCGCGCTGGACAAAACAAACTTGGTGTTACTTCTCCTAACCGGCATCCAGAGACAGAGCGAAACGTACCCAGTAGCGGAAGCCGAGGCGGTCATGGGTTGGGGCACCGCCCAAATCGATAACAAGACCGAGGATGATGAGACCAATGATGGTGATGACTTTGACGGAGGCGAACCAGAACTCGCATTCACCGAAGGCGCGGGTTCCCAAAAAGTTGATGATGATGACAACGATACCGGTTATGGTGATCCATACGGCGTTGTTGATTTTGCTGTCCCAGTCTGTGATCGCCCCATAAGCGTTATCAGTACCGAGCGGGATAAGCGAGCAGGATGAGGGAGGACGCACAGTTGATGAGGACGGCGGCAGCGGACAGCTCGGCGGGAAGGGTAATCACCCACGAGTACCAATAGTTCCAGCTAAAAATAGAACGCGCGGGGTTAGTCCGAACTGGGTAATTCCGTAATGAAGAAGATCGGTGGCGTACCCCATAGCAAAAGCCATCGCAGGGTCAACGAATCGTCCGGCTAGCGTCACCTGGCCACCGGGTACGGGTAGGAGAGTGGTCAACTCGCCCAAGCATAACATGACGGCGACGCAGGCGGATGAGACGATAGAATAACCAAGCAGGAGACCTAGAGGACCACCGGCAGCGAGTGACCTGGCGGTTCCCAAGAAGAGACCAGTACCGATGACGCCTCCGATGCTGGCAACCGATCAGCATACTGGAGAATGGCGGGGAGGAACGAAACTCACGAGATCATCTGGGCGTGGCGGTTCTTCAATCCACGCTGGAGCTCGCCAGCTTGAGCTTGACCATCCTCCTCCTTCTCGGTGTGGTCAATGGACTTTTTCTCGTATTCTTCAGACATCTCTGGTCGAGTCGTCGAGGGGGGTTAGGAGGGGGATGTAAAAGCCGTTCTCGGGACAAGAGGCGACTTCACAGCCGGACTGTGGCGGGGTTCTCTGAGAGGAAGAGAGGGCACAAAGGGCGACATTCAGAGGGAAGCGTCCGGTTTAATAAATAGCACTCGACGTCCTTCCGTTTATGCGTGCGAAGGGGGCGGGGGGGATGTGACCGGAATCCCGAATCAGTCGCTCGAACGGGAGAAGATTGATATCGGGCAAGTATTCAACCGACGAACCATCCAGCCACACGACCAACCGAGACCTCCTCGTGATTATCGCTTGCTCCAGGTTTTTCCAGGCACAGCAGCGTGTCCACGCGTAACATCCAATACCCCGCTAGCCGACCCTTCTCATTGATCGCCCGGAGTGATCTACCGTGCGAAAGTGGCCAGTTCGCTGATGCAGGGCCACGAACCGCTCCAACCGCATCCCTGTTTCTTATCTTGTCATCTTCTCGCCTTCTCTCCCTCGAACAGCCCCGTCTAGCTGTAAACGCTCATTCTCGAGCTTCTGTATTCTATCCTATTATCACCCCCCTCAACTACATCAGCGCAAGCATCCCCCACGCGCAGTATTAGATGAATGTACCCTAGAGTCAATGTCCGAGAAGTATGGTTGTTACAGTAACGGGAACCTGCTGGTGGCTGTGCTGAGACAACCAGGTGAAACGACGACGATTACCAACACGCCGGGTATGGCGGTACACGATGGGAAAAGAAAGATAAGGGAGGTCAGATAGCCGGGAAGAAGCACCTCGATCAGACCCAATCAGGGATGCCCACTGGGGTGCGAGTGATAGCAGGACCGGAACAGTCGGAAGCAGCGTTCGGTCGAGCCCACCAGTTCCCAGTATTAGACATCAGCGCAATCCACCGAGCCTTTTCCTGAGGAGCGGCAGCATCCTTCGTCAAGGCAGGTCGATCTCCATTGTCCGCCTCGATCGCCCGGTCCTCGTCCTGCGATCTCCGAAGAGCGTCTTGTTTGTGAGCCTCCGCCAGAGTGATCAACGGCACATGGCTAAGTCCAGTCCCGGCGTGAGCGAGCATCTGAGTACGAGACTTGATAGCGTCCGTAGCACCCTCTTCGAGTCGGCGTACCCGATCGCGCTTGGCAGCTTCGGCCAGGCTGACCAGTTGAAGAGTTGCGACAGTTCCATTCCCAGCGTTGATCTTGAGTGAATCGACGGAAGCAACGGCGGAAGGTGATGGCGGTGACCTGGGCAGAGGAGGTCTAGACTCGTTGACCGCATCACGTTTGGCCTTCTCGGTCTGTCGGGCCTGGTCCAAGCTTATGAGAGGGACGATCCAGTTCGTTGGTGTCACAACCAGTCCATCTTCCCTCGCGGCCACGGCAGCAGTAAGAGACGGCCCCCCCTGCCGGTTCCGCGTTTCGAGAGTTTCCTTTTCCAAAAGGGCCCTCAGACGGGCGAGACGTTCCTCCTCCTCGCGCTTCGCTCGTTCCTTCCGTCGGACGATCTCGGCGACCTCGCGTTTCAATCGCCTGACCTCGCGCTCAACCTGGATTTCGTCCTCCAACGCGCACTTGGCAGCGTGGTCCCTTCTCGAGACCTCGCGCTGTTTGGCCTCCTCCAGAGATATCAACGGTACAGCTTTAAGGAGTTTCTTGGTGCTGTCGCCACAGATGTCAACAGCGACGACGCTCTCATGCTTCTCCCGTGGACAGGAAGCAATAGAAGCAACGGGAAGCGAAGGTGGGACAGCACCGGGATCGAGGCAAGTGGGGATGAGACCGCGTGGAACATTGTCACGTTGAGATTTCCGGACGAGGTTAGAGACCGGGCCAAAGTAAAGACTACCGCCCGTGAGCCGGTCGCCGTGAGACTTGTGATACATGCATTCAAAGCCTCGCTTGGTAATGCTTGGCGTTTGGCTCGCGACTTCGAGAGAGACGAGCTTAGGTGCCCTCGATCCCCAATGGGATTCTCCGAGAAAAGCAATCGAGGTTACGCTCGGGTTTCCTTTTTTGTGCATTCTGCGTTTAGGTGGGACGACCGGAGGGATTGGAGACAATGGAGCGGCGCCAGATCCGAGTGGAGGCAAGACGGAGCGGTGCTGATTGTATGCATCGAAGG
>Ga0307509_10003897_pt1 | contig 22078 bp, 9 predicted proteins | sample 10_EM_MG_FD_202245 | JGI IMG/M metagenome (GOLD analysis project Ga0307509, IMG submission 202245) | Populus trichocarpa ectomycorrhiza microbial communities from riparian zone in the Pacific Northwest, United States - 10_EM | ecosystem: Host-associated > Plants > Roots > Unclassified | place... | reverse complement strand
GGGATCTGGGAGGGCCGCCGGATGCGCGCAGTTGGTAAGAGTAGGCAGGAGGCCTGTAGACGAGAAGATAAGGGGGCGGATACAACAGGAAGGCGCTGGCAGGGGGTGGGGTCGCAAGGAGGGCGTTGGACGCTTTGGAGGGAAAGTGGGGTGTCCGGGCGCACCAGATGCAAGAGATGAAAGGCAAAGAGGGCTCAGGAGATCCGGAAGGACGGGAGGCAAAGAGCGGACTGGCTTCGTCCCCACGCGGGCTCGATACGTCTGGTGAAAAAGGTTTTTTTGCTGATGTACAGATGCAGGATAAGGCTAAAAGCTGTGTTACATGGTTTATTCATATAACTAAAGCTATGGAATAAGTTTTAGTGAGTTTGGGCATTGGTATTTAGAGATCCCAAACCTCTACTCTAAAGATACTGGATTTTGCTTGTAATATTTAGTGTAGAAAGAGTTGTGGTACAAAATCTCTAAATCTCAATGACCATGCTCACTAAAACTTATTGCATAGCTTTAGCTATATGAATAGACCATATAACATAGCTTTTAGCCTTATCCTGCATTTGTAGCTTAAATGGTTATGGTCGGAGAGTAGTATTTCCCTCTAAATTGCTTTCCAATAACCAAGTAATAAAATTTGCAAGGCATGACCAACTGCCTTGAAGGTTTATATAGTATCTTGAATTACTAAATTAAAGTAGATTAAAAAGTATTGGAATATTACATAAAGCCCATGAGCAGAGATCATCTTATTTGGTTTATCAGATCCATATTTAGCTACACTGGTTTTTAGAGTGATACTGCCTTCCTAGATAGCTACAAACAAATACCAAAGCAGTTTATAGATCAAATACACAACCTAGGTAATCATATTATTTGCCTAAACTATGATTTTTGTTGTCGGTTTCAATTTTCTTTACTATTATTGTAGGTAATATGCTATTTGAACCAGTTTGAAATAAAGTGAGTATACAAGAAGCATTATTTTTTATTATTAAATACAAACTTCAGATTCAGATTCTCCATATCTAAAAGTACTTTCTAACATATTTTCAATATGGTATTACTACTAGTTGTGCAGATAATAAAATAGAAATTTTAATATTTCCAGTGGTTACTATGGAGAGCCACATCAGGGTACCAAGTGGGAACCCCGTAAATTACATGATTGATGGAGCCAACAGAGCTTGGACTTAAGGTAGGATCAAAGGGTCCAGGATTATTGAGCAAGGCAAAAGTGTATGGATGGTGGTTCTTGATTGAGAGCACTTCCCCTGGCAAGGCAAAATAAGCATATTGTGGCAGAGTTCAGTGAAGATGTGACATCTGTTCATGATAGGTGATAGGTATCATACTTCTAAGTGACAGAGTCATAGCCTTGCCGGTGTTTAAAACCATTGTAGACTGGATGAGATCTGATTGACCAGATGTGTGTAACGGAAGCACTTTATAGGAAGACGGATTCTAACATTGCGACTGAACAGAACACTCAAAGTAAAAGTAAGGATCAAAATAAAGATAAAGTTTATTCAAGTAGAATCAAGTGGTAAAACTAATATTATTAAGCCTGAAAGCTTCACTCAATAGGTTCTCTCGAGGATGGTTGATTATCAGAATAGGATATCCCTTGCTTCGATTAAGTCAAATAATGTAAACCCAGAGGATACTGGTCAACCATTCTGACCTTTTGTGAGTATTCTGTTGGGCTCAAGGCTGTCCAACTGATCTGCCTAGAGTGGGTTCACACCTAGAGGCAGTCCGAGCACTCGGATATTAACTTTCTCCACAAATAAGAAGTGCTCCTGATGATGTCTGTCCAACTACATCTGTGTTACGGGGTCGCTAGGACTGTAGGCTTCTGGACTAACTAGGGTGGAGGATATTTGAGGTAACAGAATAATAGTCAAGAAGGTTCATTCATAACCGTTTGATAATGGTAAAGTAATAAAGCCTAGTCAAATATCAAAACATTAAAATATAACATGTTTTAACTTGTTATCTTGTTAAAGTCGTTTCTTCATTGCTTGATGATTCTTCAAACAGCAGCGGAAACACCTACTATTTATACTAATGTTCATGCTACTTTCGCTTTTCTAGTTAAGAAGTATCTTCTTACCTATTAAGTTCATCAAAACAAAGTACAAAGACCGGTTGACTCTGAAAACTTACCCCACTCGACTTAGAGAATTCCTGAACTGCTATTTCCACCGAGTCTGAGGGTGTTTCTACTTTACCAGTAGACCGTCTTTGATCACTTTGCCATAATAGACTATATATAAATATACTGTCTAAATGCCTAAGACCAATAGTAATATGGGATATGAAGTGATCAGTTCCGATATCCACCTATTAAAACATGATGTGGTCAAGGCATATGCAACCAGAAAATAGGAGGAGTAGTAATATCTGAATATCGTTTCAATTAGTTAAACATATCTTGAAATGTACTCTCATTGAGTATTTTGAGTCATCCTCCAGATGGCTCTAGGAAGCTCGTAATTGCGAGAGCTTGGATTCAGATATACAGTTATCATGTGAAGCTGTATATCTCGCTCTTAATATTAGGTAAGCTATTCCTGCTAGGGTAATAATCTGCATGAGCGAAAACCACTTCCTAGCAGTAGTATATTAGTAGCTGACTGAGATATCCACCATAGAGAAAATATGCATTGGGCCACACTGGCCAAGTCGTAGTTCGTCCATACAAGCTATACAGTCTATTGGTAAATCTACTTGGCTATACTAAGCCTCTAAAGTGGGCTACTTGCTGCTACAATAGGAAGTCTCCGGTCACCTGGCTGCAAGGGTGCTACTCACCGCCAATTTACACAGGATCCTTCAAAATTGTGACCACACTCATACCTTTAGAGTCCACTAATAACCCATGGTAATGCTACAGTTCATGGGATAGCCAGAGACTGGTGTTGAGGTAGTTGTCCTGGAAGCCTTGCAGCTTCTCCAGTCATCCAGAAGCCCCACTAAAGTTAACTATACTACTACTCAGAGGTCAAAGTATTCCTATAGGTGCTTCCCAGGCATTATCCAGGCGGCATTCCTGGGGACGGTCACCCTCATAGCCCTTATATATTCTGCGAACAGCTTCTTGTTGGATGGACGCCAAAACACAAGTGGTGTTGTAGTAGCATTTCTATAGACCTTACTTTAGTAGGAAGCTTACAACTACACAACTGTCCTGTACTGATGCGCTGTAACAATGCTAGGGCCGGAGGGTGGTATTAGAAATACCCCCTCAGTGTTACTGGATGTTCAAACTACTCCTGCTCTCTCTATTGACCGTTCCATCTAAGATAAAGCAGTTTAAGTAACATCTCAGAGCCCCACTCTAGCGGAATAACTTTCTCCTTAGTCCACTAATGACTTTGTTGGTTAAGGTAGGGTAACAGGAGTCACTCAGTGGGGTAACCTTACACTTTCATACTTTTATTCTCTTCAAGAGTCTGCATGATTACATATAATGTTACCCTAGAGACCTATAAAATCATCAGTAAAAAGGATCAGTTTGCTTTCTTTGCATTTCAGTGCACCCGGCATCTTCTGGCAGCATTCTCTGGGACATTTTTTTTGAACTTATATAATCAAAAAACCTCTTTTATTTGAAGATTAATCTAACCATCACGTAGAAAACATGAATTTTCAGCCCTAACGGACAATATTTACCTGTCCATTTTGTTTTATCTTCTAAAGTTCAAAACAAGATTCATGGGATATACAGGATCCTGACCAGATGCAAACTCTACTACTGGGTGCATTCAGATGCGTGTGGATGCAAAATCGAGTTTTTTTGCTGATGACATTTACTATGTTTATATAGTATTACACAAATATGCCCTTGGAAGGTTACCCAGCCCAGGAGAGTAACTTTGGCCTACCTGGGTTACCCTGTCTAATCCAATGTCACCATACATGCTTATACCATTTTTTATATATATCATGTGTATTTTATTTCTGGCTAAAATACATGCATGAAGCTCGCACTATTGCATATGAAAACCTTAATTTCAAACAATCTTAACAAAATAAAAAAACCAAATCCAAACAATGCTTGTAAACTCTTCTAAGCAGGAAATCTCAATTTCAACACATCACATACAATTTCTAATAGTATTAGTATAGAAAATATTCACCTCCAGCCAACCCGCCACTGTTGATGTTTCACATCATATTGTACCAAGTTCGAAGAAAATTTCCCCCAGCCACCGCCAAGCAAAACTCACTCTCCGTCCTTAACCAGGTAATGAAAACTAATACTAAACTAAAAGTATCAAAGCAATAGTAAGGAAAAAGCTTATCTGCCCAGGCAGAATAGGGAGAGTTTGAGTCAGATAGGACTGCAGGTTCTGCCCTGGGAGAACCAGCCAGGTGAGAATCAGGTACCTCAAAATCTGAGGGAGGAAATCTGGTCTGAGTTGCCAAAATATATGCTGCAACCTTCATTAAAAGTAGTACAAACGACCAGAGTATGGATTTGGACCCTAAGTTCTTCTCACGGTCCCCTGATGAGATACGTGTTGGGATAACTTTGGTGTTCATTCTTTTGTTACACAGTTGCTATGAGGGATTTCCCTTGTAAGGTTTACGACAAATTGTGTTGTTTCCTTGGTTACGCGGATATGTGACTCATACTGGGGTATGAGTCGGGCGGCAAGGCTGTGCTTGGATTTCCTTCTATATAAGGGGGGGCTTCGCCCCCTATTTTTTTGTTTTTTCATCTTTCTCGTCCGCTCCACCTCCAGCGATTGAAATCTCAACACTGTGGGAAATCATCGTGAGAGTGTCCTCCGCCTCTGGGCTCCCTTGATGGCTTCTGCCTAGGAGTGCCACGCACCCGTCTTTTCCTTCCCTCTCTCTGGGGTCTCTGGCCTCCCCTCCCACGGGGTTCTTGATTCTGTCTTCGTTAAGCACGCTTGCGTTGATGTTTCTCCCTCTTACCCCGCACTTCGCGACGCGCTTCGCTTAGCGATTTGCACGGTCGGCAACCCTCTTTCCTTCGTCAACACACGGTCGCAGTCTCGGGCTATCGGTGAAGTAGTTGCCCTGGTGGCCCTGCTCTCTGGTATTGCAATCTCTCCTGAGTTGCTCGGTTGGTACGGTCGGCATTCGAAAAATCGTGACCCTGTCTCGGTCCTCCGTGTTCGTACTTCTTGGTTACTGGGGAGCCTTCCCTCTTCCGCTTCCCACGCATAAGATCCGCTTGCACCGTACTGCTACACATAGCTGGCACCTTACTGCCCCCTTCTTTTCTCTCCTCCTTGGGTTTTTCTTTCGTCCGGGATCCTTTCCGGTAGTGACGCTCTCTCTCCTGTAACAAGAGACCACGCGAGAGAAGCGGTAATTTCGTCCGGTCGGCCCTTGGTCTATCCGCTGTGGCTGGCACCCCCTCTGCTGACTGGCTCTCCTCGCCGGGTGGCTCCCCTCGCCTTCTTCACCCGCTACGCGATTTACTCTACTGTCGTAACTCGTGCTGGTTACGGTATTCCATGGTATTGCACTATCTCCTTGGATGTTCCTAAAGTCTGGTGCGTGCCGATTACCGGGCAGTCCGCCCGTGTCACGTCTTGCCCCTAAGCCGTTAGGTTCGGGGAGTTCCCCTAGGCAACAGGCAACAGTAGTTTTATCCTTTCCGCTCCTTCGGCACTTGGTGCCGTAAGAATCCTTTCTTTTGTTTTGGGGAGCCTGCTGAAGGGTTTCTTTGCTCCTGTACGTCTTTATGTTGGTTTTGTTTGTGTTTGGCTTTCCTATGCTTTCCTCCCCATTAGTTTAGGCTGGTGGCTGGTGTGCGGTTAGGCCCATACCATAGGGTCTTGGGGGTACGGTTTTGGTCTTCGTGTTTGATTGCTTGCCTACGGGTGGGGGGTATTTGTTAGTCCCATGACGAGGTGAAGCGGGCCGTTGGATTGTTTCATAGTTTTGTTTCGGCCATAGCTAGCGCTCCATGCTGTTTCTTGTACTTTAATAACGAATACATGATTATAAAAAAAAAAGAAAAAAAAAAGCCCCCTATTTTTTTAGTTCTTTACGCTACCTGGTATTTCTTTCACGACTCTGGTACTTCGGAATATAACGTCGTCTATTCTGATATCCAAGTTCCACGCCAAGAACCCATGAACCCTGACCCTGATCTATCGTTACATGATCAACGTTGACCTGAGATTGTCATCTCCGAACCCTCACGCTAAACGAGTGTTATCGTTTACGACCTTCCTGTCGTTGTGTGCCTTGGACTAACGTCCAGTGCCAAGACCCCGTTACACAAGGTAGCGTCTAATGAGGATCCAACCCACACAACACCATGTCTCGACGTGTCGAACTTCTGACCGCTGCGTTGACTGCCTTGACCGAATTGTCGGCGGTTACGAACGATGAGTTTGATCAACTACCCCAAGAGCGAATTAGACAACAGCTCCGCACTGCGCGCGATCTTGCCACTCCACTCAATGGGCTCCCGGCACTCCCTTCCATTTCCCGACAAGGCACCCCTACACCCCTCGAACAAAACCCTCGCTTCCAGCAGCTGCAACAACACGTTCAAAACCTAACCAATGCAGGGGAAGCACTTTCTGAAGAACGAGATGCACTTACCGAAGAACGCGATGCGTTACTTACTGAGGGACAAGGACTGGAGGCAAGGTACAGAGCCATCGAGACTGACCTAGAGCACGACAGAGCCACCATAGTTACCCTTAACACCGCGTTGACCAACACGAACACTGCCCTGGCAACTGCGACTGCTGCACTTGCAAATGCAAGAGGACCTGCTCCACCAGTAGGCGAACGACCCCCTAAGTGAGAATCAATCCCCAAGCCACAAGAATTCGACGGATCCCAAGACCAACTTCGCCCGTTCATCGCACAATTACGTACCAAGTTCCTCTGTGATGCCCACAAGTTTGTGGATGTCCAACATCGGTTGGCATATGCTGTTGGGTTCCTGAAAGGGAAAGCTTACGAACAAATCCTTCCACTTATTGATGAAGGAAACATTAATATAGCTAGTGTGGAAGCCCTGATCACCCTACTCGAAAACGCCTTCGGGGATCCTGATAGGGTCCGGACCGCCGAACGGAATCTACAAAGTCTACGTCAAAAGAACCGTAACTTCTCTGACTACTTGGCAGATTTCCAACGATATGCTGCTGAGGTATCTTGGAACGATGCTGCTAAGCGAACCTCGTTATACGAAGGATTAAGCGCCGAACTCAAGGACGCTCTTGTAACCCTGGACACCCCCGACGGACTTGACCAATATATCATATTGCTCAAACGTGTGGATAACAAGATCCGTGCCCGTGCGGCGGAACGCAAGGGGTCATCTTCCACATGGAGATTGCCTACCACGACCACGACCACGACACCAAAGCCGGCTGCCCCTCCCACGACTACTACCACCGCTACAGGTACTCAGGCGGGCCCCATGGACCTTTCAGCTGGACGACGCCGTCTGTCACAAGCACAACGCGAAGATCGCATGCGACGCGGCCAATGCTTCTACTGCGGGGGAGCAAACCACATGGCGCGACAATGTCCGAACAGACAAAGTCACCTCAGAGCCAACGCTGCTGCCATTCGTGCACCGCCGCCAGTGGTTCCTGAAGATTCTCGTCCCGAGTCCGAACATTCGGAAAACTAACTGTCCCATGTACAGTCCAAGGCACTGTCATGGGACAAGAATCGCCTTCTTCGTTACTTTCTTTATCCAGTTTATCTCTTGACGACATGGAGAATGGGGTTGAAGCTAATCATCTGGTAATGGCATGTACGATTGTTGACAACCATAACGAGATTAGATCCCATGCTCTAATAGACTCGGGAGCAACTGGATACGCATTCATCGACAAGGCTTTCGCCGAGCGCCATAACTTTCCTTTGTTTGAACTTAAAGAACCACGACCTTTGACGGTCATCGACGGACGGCCTGTGAGTTCCGGAGCAATTACTCACATTACCAAGATCGGGTTGTCGATTAACAACCACCATGAAATGATTCCTGCTTTCGTTACCACGCTTGGGGGATACCATCTAACACTCGGTATACCCTGGTTAAAACACCACGATGTCAAGATTGACTTCGCTTCTAACTCCCTTACTTTCGAATCTGAATATTGTTTGAAGAACTGCGTTAACGACATTACAATGGCCTACGGAATTGAGGAAGAATTACCACATTTCCTACGGGCTTATGCTGCACAATGTGCTCTCGGACATAAGGTTCTCGACAAGAATGAAGTACTTCAGATACTTCCCAAACAATACCACGAATTTCTTCCATTATTCCTCGAGAAGACAGAGGATCAACTACCACCCCACGGAAGATTTGATCACGAGATACCACTGCGCCCGGGGTTTGTCCCTCCTTTCGGACCAATTTACGGTCTTAGCCCCCCTGAGTTATCAGCCCTATACGAATGGCTAGACGAAAATCTGGATAAGAAATTCATCCGCGAATCATCCTCCCCTGCTGCTTCCCCGATTTTGTTTGTTAAGAAAAAGGAAGGTTCTCTACGCTTATGTGTTGACTATAGAGGACTTAACGAGGGAACGATCAAAAACCGTTACCCTTTGCCCTTGGTCAAAGAAACCTTTATGCAACTTTCACGAGCAAAAATATTCACTAAACTGGATATTCGCGGGGCCTACAACTTAATCCGCATGAGAGCAGGTGAAGAATGGAAAACAGCTTTTCGTACACCATACGGGCTTTTTGAATCCCTCTTTATGCCCTTTGGGCTTACCAATGCCCCCGCTACCTTTCAAGCATACATTAATGACGCGCTACGTCCATTTCTGGATAGGTTTTGTACAGCATACTTTGAGGATATCTTGATATATTCTGAGAACGAGGAACAACAGATCGAACACGTCAAACAAATCCTGGAAGCTTTAACGAAAGCTGGACTCCAGGTAAAACCTCAGAAATGCGAATTCCACACCAACAATGTCGAGTATTTTGGTTTCATCATCACGACGGAAGGCCTATGAATGGATCCCGCGAAGATTACCACAATCATTGAGTGGCCCATCCATAAGAAATTACGTGATGTCCGCTCCTTCTTAGGATTTGGAAACTTCTACACGCGCTTTATCCAAGATTATTCTCATCTGGCCAGGCCACTAACCCAGCTAACCAAAAATGGTACACCATTTGTATGGTCGGATCTTTGTCAAGCCGCATTCGAAAGATTGAAGGAAGCCTTTACAACAGCCCCCATCCTGATCCACTTTGATTTTGATAAGGAGATAGTAGTTGAAACCGATGCTTCTGACATCGCCTCTGCCGGTATACTATCCCAACCTGGATCTGATGGGCTTTTGCATCCCATCCCCTTCTTCTCAAAGAAACACACACCAGCCGAATGCAACTACGACATTTATGACAAAGAGTTGATGGCTATGGTACGGGCTTTTGAAGAATGGAGGGCTTATCTAGTTGGACCGCCTGTTACGGTACGGTCGGATCATCAGAACCTGCGATACTTTACCACGAAAAGGTTACTCAATCAACGACAAGCCCGATGGTCGGAATTCCTGTCACAATTCAACTATACGATTGAATTTGTACCTGGTAAAGCACATGGGAAGGCGGATGAATTGACAAGGATGGCGGGACAAACAGAGGAAGAGGTATTGGAGGACGAAACGCATAGGACACAAGTGGTTCTCAAGTCCCAGTCTCTGGGTTTGTTGGCGGATATCCCGCTTCACTTTGGAGAGTCCCCTTTGAATGAACTATGGACAGAAGCCTATCAAGCTGACCCCCTTCCAAACCAGATACTCACGATGCTGGCCCAAGGGGTATGACATAGCCGCCTGATATCCCTAGCCGAATGTACCAAGGATGGTAGTCGACTGCAGTATCGAGACCGTCTTTATGTCCCCGCTTACGAACCTTTGAAACTGGCTATCATTCGGGAAAATCACGATGCCCCTGCTGCTGGTCACCCTGGCAGATCCAAAACACAGGAGTTAATCACCCGACGATACCATTGGCCGAGTATGCGAAAGGAGATCGCACGATACGTGGCCAATTGTCATATCTGTCAACGAAGTCGAACAACTTGTCACGCTCCGTTTGGTATCCTTCGACCACTTTCTATTCCATATCGACCATGGCAAGATATATCAATGGACTTTGTAACCGGCCTGCCTTGGAGTAACGGTAATGATGCGATTTGGGTAGTGGTAGACCAGCTAACCAAGATACGTCATCTTGTCCCTTGTTGTACCACTATTGATGCACCCTCTCTAGCCGACCTATTCCTGGATAACATCTGGAAACACCATGGGCTACCGCTGACGATTATATCCGATCGAGGACCTCAGTTTGCTGCTGAATTCTGGGGAACCGTCTGTCGCAGACTAAAGATTGACCGACGTCTATCTACTGCATTCCATTCTGAAACTGACGGTCAAACAGAACGAGTTAACGGTATCATGGAACAGTACCTACTGTCATATGTGAACTCCCAACAGGATGACTGGTCTCAATGGTTACCAATGGCGGAGTTTATGGGAAACAATCATGCATCTGAGACTACCGGCACCTCTCCCTTTTTTGCCAACTACGGCTATGATCATCGTATGGACTTTCTCGATGAACAAACCCTCCCGGCTGATGACCAAGAGGCACGATCTTTCGTTGTCACTATGACAGAGCTTCATGCACATCTTAGAACTGAAATCGGTTATGCTCAAGAAAGGCAACAGGAAAACGCTGACGGACATAGAATCCCAGCTCCCTTCTTCCAAATCGGTGATAAAGTGTGGCTGAACGCCAAAAACATTAAAACACGACGACCTTCACGGAAGTTGGACAACAAGCGTCATGGACCCTACGAGGTCAAAGCCAGGGTCGGAACATACGCTTACCGTCTGGAATTGCCGAATACTATGAAGATACATAACGTCTTCCATGTATCACTGTTGGACCTTGCAGCCAACGATCCACTCGAAGGACAGATAATCCCACCACCTCCACCTGTGGAAGTTGAAGGAGAAGAAGAGTGGCAGGTTTAGGATGTTTTGGATTCCAAGTTCGTCAGGAACCGACTACGATATCTGGTGAAATGGGAAGGCTACGACGAAACGACATGGGAGCCAGCTGAATCGATCAACAAATTAAGAACAGTTGATGAGTTCCACGAACGGTACCCACTTAAGCCTGGACCATTACCGGAGGATCCGGAATAGGCCTCAGGGGACTTCGGCCCTGGGGAGGGCCCTGCTCTCACAGTCCCCTGATGAGATACGTGTTGGGATAACTTTGGTGTTCTTTCTTTTGTTACACGGTTGCTATGAGAGATTTCCCTTGTAAGGTTTACGACAAATTGTATTGTTTCCTTGGTTACGCGGATATGTGACTCATACTGGGGTATGAGTCGGGCGGCAAGGCTGTGCTAGGATTTCCTTCTATATAAGGGGGGGCTTCGCCCCCTATTTTTTTAGTTCTTTACGCTACCTGGTATTTCCTTCACGACTCTGGTACTTCAGAATATAACGTCTTCTATTCTGATATCCAAGTTCCACGCCAAGAACCCACGAACCCTGACCCTGATCTATCTTTACACGATCAACCTTGACCTGAGATTGTCATCTCTGAACCCTCACGCTAAACGAGTGTTATCATTTAGGACCTTCCTGTCGCTGTGTGCCTTGGACTAACGTCCAGTGCCAAGACCCCGTTACAGTTCTCAATCCCCCAGAGCTGGGACAGCGGATCTTCAGTCTTTGTTGAGGGGTGTCGTATGGCATAGTCGAAGGTCTTATCGTCCTCTTCACAGTACTGGCATAAAGTGTTTGAATCCCGATTCAACCAGAAGGTGTGCGCTGCTAAATAGCTTTTCCCCCCCGCATTTGGTGAATTTACCCAGACATAAATCTGGTTGAACCCATGCAGGTGTGAGGAGCCATAGTTGGTCGATATATGTAGCTTGAGGGAGGCTTATTATTTTCTATCCAATGCTTGAAAAGAAGTCCTCTAACGCAGCCTTTAGCTTGAGTGCCTCAAATTTCACATACCAATACTTTGAACTGCAATGAGACTGTGAGTAGGAGGGAGCCAAGTTTCACAATAAGTTTTATGATGAGATGACACATTGCATCCAGAGGAAGGTGTCTTGTTGTGCCTGTAAGTTTGGTAGACCATCGAATAGGACATCTTGATCAGCTAATTTCTAGCACCAGGTGGTGGTGGGACTGGGACCTGTAAGCAATAGCAGTGGGGACTATTTCGTGTAGGCGCAGTGAGGCTGAGTTGGTAATTCAGGAGGAGCAGAGTACCTCGGGGGCCACCATTCTTCTTTCGTATTTCAAAAGACCCTTAATTGGGGGGAGGGCGGCCTCCACAGGGAAAATTGGAATATGAGTAGTGTTAAAGCAATAGGTTGTCCAACTGAGAAGTTTGTGCCAGAAAGTGCTAAACCTATTGGCAACAGTAGCATTTGAGATGAAGAAGTCACTTTAGTATATTAGGATTGGAAGAATAGGTCCAGTGGCCAGTTTCCTGTTATACCATGAGAAGAGTCCTTTCCTAGCGGCACTTAAACAGCGCATCAAAGAGAAGGCCCCCTTCGCAACAGCCAGCCAACGAGTAAAATGAGATGATGTGTCCATGGAAGGAATGAGCCAGTAGACCAGCCATCGTACTGGGTTAGATGGAGTAAACAGTAAATCATTGATAACTATTGGAGCCAGGGAAATGGGAGCCCTGTCTCTAGTCATTCTCCAGTAGAGAAGCTCCATTTGGGAAATTGAGGAGGAAAGTACTAGGCGACCACCTCTCCTTTGAATATGGAGGAAGTAGCTTTGAAGCTTCTGGATATTGGGGCGGTATCAGGCCGAGGTTACAGTTATAGTGAAGTCATCTACATACAAGACTATCAAGCCTTGCAGTATGTCTACGTGTAGGCCTGAAATGTAAATAACAAATAGCAGAGGAGATATTGGTGAGCCTTGAGGGGTTCCTACTGCTTCTGAGGAGAATATGCCAGGGAATTCCTGAAAGATTAGCTGGCATCATCGTTGAGATAAGCAAGAACGTATCTATGCTATCATGTAGTGGGGTGTTTTTCTCTGCTTGTAGACACTTGTACCAACTCATGCCTACTGGTACTATACTAAGTATACCAGTCTAGTCTTATTCTGGTACCTTTTGGTATACTATATAGGCTTGAGCCTAGTCAACTGTAGCTACCTATCTATAAGGTTATTACAAATACTGATGAAAAGAGTTTTGCTAGTATTAGATTCCGAGAAGCAGGTACTTTAATCTGCTGCATCTCATGCAGAAATGCAAACCTTATTCAGGATGGTAGCTGTGATTGGGTCCTGATTTCAGAAGTCATCTCTGGTGAAGTCAAGGTCTTGCCTCCTCTCATTATTTTAAAGCTGATGCCCACTTGATAGAACATCATATCAATATTAAGATTGAAGAAAAAGAAGATGTATTCCTTGCTATCTCAGCAGAAAGTTATCCCAATACCCAGATCACATATCAATTGTTTCCAAAGGTGTTTGAAGCCCGAACAAGTTCTAATAATAGGATCAGCTAGTATAAAATTCTAGTGTTGCATGACCATTCAACTCAGATAAAGAACTCTGAGTTCATCAAGTATGAAATTAACTATAACATACATCTTGTATACCTTCCCTTCCATCCGACACATATTTTGTATCTCTTGATGTTAACATCGTTGTTCTACTTGCAACATCTTTCAAGAAAGAGCTTGAAGCTTATATGTGTCAACAAGGTCCCTAGGGCACTACCAAGAAGGGAGATATACTTCCAATACTTTGGAAAGCAAGGGTAAAGATCTTTGAGCCGGAAACGATCAAGTCAGCATGGTGCGCCATGGTCTTATCCCATATACTTGAAATTGAATCTTGAAAAATACTGCCTTGCAGGTAATAATAGTTCAAAAGACTCTTATGGTAACAAGAGAGCCTGAGCTTTGTCCATCCAATGAGAAAACTTCTGGAGCCCCTGCCTTAATATTATTAAGATCAGCAATCAAGAAATACTAGAAACCTTTGCCAATAAACTACCCTATGACCTTCTAACCCAATATATCAAGTAAGGCAGAATCATTGAGGCCTCAAAGGTTATTGCTAAGGAAGAGGATGAGAAGGTAACACAACTTGTAAGGCCAGCTAAAGCTGACTGAAGACGAGTAGGAGGTGGACTTCTTTTAAGTTCAAGGTACTTGGCTAAGATTTATCATAAGCATAGAAAGCTTGACAAGAGAAATACTGAGGTTGCCACTATGTGCAAGGAAACTAAAGCTCTTTCAAGAGGCAAGTGTACACCCAAGAGGGAATAATGAATCGAACTTACCAGAACAATATCCAAGATACTATAGAACTAAGCTCTGATAAGTTAGACTCTGAGAGCAGCAAGTATGAAGAAATTATTGAGAATCGGCAAGCTCTGACCACTTGAAAGGTTAGTCTTCTATGAGTTCGAATTTCCTATTAATTGAATCTAATGGCCTGACCCCAACAGGGCTCTAATTTACATATAATACTACAACCTACCAGCTATGTCCCAGAACTAGATCCACCAGTCCTTTCATATAGAATAATTTGTGAATTCTTTTTCTTTTTTCCTAATCCTGGACCATGTATGTCAATTATGAATTATCACTTTGGAGTATATTTATGAATAGATCCTGATAAAATAGTTGAAGAAGGGTGAGATTGATAGAGATTATTGTAGGGGATTCTGGCTGTTTGAGTATTAATTTAGAGCTTATGAAATGTACTGTAATCTGAATTACAACGGTTTGTAGCCTGGTAAAATTCTAACACTCTGGGTCCCATATCTAGTGAAGTCAAATATGTTATGTGATTACTTAAAGTATTTTTAGAAAAACAAATACTTGAAGTAGACAAGCTCAGTTCTAAAACCATGAATGAGAGCAGTAGTGAAAAATAAAGAAAAATCAGAAAGAAGCAAAGTAAAAAGGAAATACTAAAAAAAGAAAAGATAAAGAGAGTAAAAAAAGAAGCCAAAAAAACCCGCCAATCAAGCTCTCCATCTGTAGCTAAAAACAAAAACAGATTTAAAGTTTCAGCTACTCTGATCCTATTCAAGTAGGCAGAGGTCCTTTGCTCTCTTCTGTGCCTGTATGCATGGTCTTGAATGCTCATGTATTAGAAATCTAAGACCATGGTATTTGGGAATGGGATACTTGAGACTCCTTCAAGATGTTCACTCGCCTCAATCTCAACAGTGCTCTCTGATACAAATAGGTCAACTCTAAAGCCTAGAGCAAGAGCTCCCTCTGTGGATTGTATTAATTCTGATATGGCTAACCCCTTCAGATAGTTCACTAGAAGGAGGAATTTGCCAGAGCGGTTGTTGTGGACTTAGATATACACTCAGTCAAAACTTAAAAGAGGTAGTATTAGTGTTTCCTTGTCAGACATTGCACTGATGGAATTGTTAAGAGCAATTAAATTGCCTAATTTGTTGATGTTTTTATATGTTCCCCAATATCTGATTTGTTGTCTGCATGCTGTAGAACATTTCCAACATTTTCCAAAAATCAAGCCACCTATAGTCTTGACTACTTCCCAATGAATATGGAATAATATGAGCTATTTCAATTGCGAACTTATATGTCTATATAAAAATCCTATCTCAAGAGAACTTACTGTAACAAGTAACAATGTTTATTCCTTAGTTGGTAAGTTTCCTTTTCTTGCACAAAGGTATTCAAGCTACTATCTTTTCAAATAGTATCAGACTCACCTGCTTGCCTGGGACAAAAACTATTTTAATAGTTCTTATAGGGAATCCATATCCTGAGACTATTATAATATCCCTCAAGTTTGTCTTCTAATTACCCCTGTAGGTGGGTGATCACAGTTTGGCTTGTAGGGTCTTATAAAGAAGAAGTGTGTATCACGAGAGAGTAAACAAGCATATTGCAACTTGTAGTAAAGAAAAATACTTAGATGGTTGTGTGAAGATTCTATCTTCTTGGCTGAGAGCCACCTCTTATATATATATCTTCCTACAATCCTAACCCTACTGACACATCACCTTGCGTCATGTGACCATTATGACTTATTGTAAGTCAAAGGGTGAAATCCATAAGCTGACACTCTTGAGTCAACCATTCAATATCCATTAACCAATAATGACTCATAAAACAAATCCTATACCCATACGAGTTATATGTACAAAACACATCACTTATAATTTTAGTCATGTGCAAAAATCATTACATCATCTCACTCACAATTATGAGTAATTAATACAATCAACCAATCATAATATAATAATAATATCTTATTAAATAGCCATGTCAAACGGCACAAGTTAGACAACTCTATAGTGTAAAATATAATATACCTATAACTAATAAGTATTAGTTATGTGAAATCTGCCTTTCTTAGTCACAATTTGTGACTGTACATCCAATTATTTGACATTGGTCATGATCCTGGCTAAGGTAAGCCAATGTTTCAGACTTGTTACTCGATTGTTTTTTTGTAGTGCTATTAGAGGTTGGATCAGGACATATAACTAGGTCCAGAGTTAGTCTGCGGTGGGTGTGGACGACGGTTGAGATGGAACTTGTAGAAGAGTTTAGAGTAGTTCTTGTCGGGATAGAGTCTTTGAAGGCTGGGCAAGCGGAGAATAAGCAATTGGCCCCAGTGGCTCTTAGTATTCTCCTAGTACCAGAATGTCATTATGATTTGTTGGAGGGAGCTTGAGCTGTGCCAGAGGTTGCTGTGGACTGGGATGCTTTCAATCCATATCATTATTTGAAAAAACAATCAAGATCTGAATCAAGTACTTTGAGATTTGCAATCTATTAATTTATGATAGGAGTTATATTATTGTCTATGGCAGGTAGGCTCTGGAGCTCATCTTGAAGTTTATATATGAGGAAACAAAATACTGTCTTCAGAATGATTGCCCACTGGTACTATGTTGCTTCTTTCTAACCAATTCCTTAGAGTAGTTGTAGGAGTTCTAGTTGTTCTAATAGTGGTGAATTGTTTATTGTGATTCTAATTAGTTATATGAGGTTAGTGTAGGAGGGAGTGGATGATTGCAAATGAAGAAAGGGGGGGGTCCGAAAGGTAAAAAGGAAAAATGAAAGAGGAAAGCTAAGAAAAGCAAGACAAAATAAGTCAAGAGTTGGGGTTTGGGAGGGGAATACCAAGAATAGAGTGAGAGGTGGCAATAGGAAAACAAACAAGGAAGGAAGTTGTTATATCTTATTATCTTATTATAACAATCCCTTAAAAGCTGGTAGGGGTTTGATAATAAGTCTGTGTTGAATTGATAATAGATTATGTTGATCAGGAGGTAACAACTCTATGAATAATCGCTTTATGAGATTTGATAGCGACTTTTCTCATATTAGACATTAATGAACTCTGTGGAACTGCTTGATAGTTCTTGTTGTCTTTGTGTTTGATAGGCTTATATTGATTGCCAGATCAATAATAAATGAAATGCAATAGCAAGTAGATGAATATACAGTAATTGTTTATTCATAAAACTTATAAGTAGGAAAGTACTTAGATAGTAGTATAAAGATGTTCTTTCTAGCATGGAAAGTCTACTATTTATACCTGATCTTCACTCTACCCTTACCCTGATAACTTATCCATATTAGTCATCCACCTCGTATGACTTGTAACAAGTCATTCTAACAAATTCATCAGCTGACTCCTATAAGTCATTTGCTTAACAACTTTTAACTAATAACAACTCATGAAACAAGTAATGTGCTCAAATAAGCCACATGCGTGAAACCCATGACTCATAATGTGAGTCATGTGCCAAAGCCATTATACCACCTGACATCACAATCATGAGTCATAATACAACCAGCTAATCATAACACAATGATGACTCATTATTACATAGTCATATGAGATGCTATAAGTTTAGTAACATCATAGCGTGAAATCAACATATCTTATGACTGAATAAGTATGAGTCATATAAAATCTGCCTTGCTTAGTCACAATTTGTGACACTCATGCAGGTTTATATCAGTATTAATAAGTATAAATAATACCAGTCTACCAATACAACAAATTTGATATGATTTATATCAGACTCTGTAGTAAGCAAGTAACTTAGGTTTCCATATAATTGTTTTAAAAAATATTTATCAGAAAAATTGAAGTATATATAGGCTATCAAAATCAATATTCCAAAATTACCATTTTATTATTATTGAATAAATAGATAGCTTAAATTCTTAGTTGCCTAAAGAATATTTATCAATGTCAAGTTGGAACAACTCATTGGTAATGAGGCAAAGCTCACATTCTTTGTTTTTCCATAAGATTATCTATTATTTTATTTTTATTTTTATGTTTATTTTATTTGTTTTTACTTTTCAGAGCTACGACCAGAAGAAGAGATTCATCGTATGGAATAAGAGCTTCTGCTAGGGGAACTTCCAGGAGAGGCAGCCTCACAAGCACTTCTGGGAGACAAAGTCACACCCAGGCTGGTCCCCCCAGAGGCCAGAGCTATACTCAGGCTGTCACTTCAGGGAGTCAAAGCCACACTTACACTAGTATTTCTAGAAGTCAAAGCTACACCACCATGAAGGACTCCTGGAGACAAAGCTACATTGAGACACTCAGGACCCTGGGGTTCAGGAGGATTGAAAAAAACACACACAACCATACTTGGCGGCAAGCTTCTGGCACTCCTTGACATGATCCTACTCCTATCATCACCCTTACCAGTTCTTAGAGTAGTGAAAGCTAAGATGAAGAAGAAAGCCAGTATAGAAACTTCTCTTACAATAATAGCCCCATACTCACTCTTGCGCTGCATATGAGCATCTCGCCAGTACAATCAACAACCTTGATCACTCTAAGCATGGAAGATATCGTACAAGACGATATTCCCATTCTCACCAAGAACCTGCCCTAAGACTGAATGACTATTACACTAGTAAGAATAGCTTACCTAATTTCAAGAGAGAGGTATACAACTTCATAAGATGACTGTATATCCAAATCAAAGCTCCTGGAGTTAAGAACTTTATAGAGGCATCTGGAAGACGAATCGGAATACTAGATAACAGCATGTTTCAAGATAAGTTTCACTGATTGAAATGCTAATTAAACAACACTACACCTCTCATTTTCTAGTTGCATATGCATATTGCTGCATAATGCTTTGATTACTGGATATCGAAACTAATCACTCCATATTCCTTATTACTATTAGTATATAGGCATGTGGACTGCATATTCATAAATAGTCTATCATGGCGAAGAGATCGAAGACTGTCTACTGGTGGAGTGGGGACACACTCAGATGAAATAGCAGTTCGGAAGATTCTCTAAGTTGAGCTTGACAAGATTTCAGGGTCAAACAGTGTTCGCACTTTGTGCTGACGAACTGAATTGTTAAGAAAATACTTCTTAACTAAAGAATTCAAAGTAGCATAAATATTAGTCTAAATAGTAGGCCTCTCGCCCGGTGGTTGAAGAATCATCACACAATAAAGAAGAGACCTTAACAATATAACAAGTTAATCTTGTTAAATTTTAACTCGTTGATATTTGATATGGCTTTATATCTCTACCTTTACCAAACGATTATCTACAAGTCTTCCTGACTATTAATCTTTTGTCTCAAATATCTTCAGCCTTGTTAGCTCTGAATCCTACAGTGTTAGCTGTCCCGTAACAGCCCACTTAAAGCGACATTATATCAATATTGAGATTAAAGAAAGAGAGGATTAATTCTTTGCTTCCTTATCCAAAAGTTATACCAATACCCACATTACATTTCAATGGTTTTAGAAGGTGTTTGAAGCACAAATACAGTCTAATAATAGGATCACTAGTATCAGATTCTTGTATTGGATAACTATTCAACTCATGTAGAGAACTATGATTTCATCAAGTATGAAATTCACGATAACATGCATCTTGTATGCCTTCTCTTCCATTCAACACATATTCTGCATTTCTTGATATTGACATCCTTGTCCTGCTTGCAACATTTTACAAGAAAGAGCTTGAAGTTCCTGTATGTCAACAAGGTCCCTATGTATTACCCTAGCGGGTATAGCTTACCTCATATTTAAGAGAGAGGTATATGGCTTCATACGATGACTATATATCCGAACCTATGCTCCCGAAGTTATGAGCTTCCTAGAGGCATCTGGAAGATGACTCGGACTACTGGATGAGAGCACGTTTCAAGATATATTTGACTGATTGGAACGATGTTTAGAGAACACTACTCCTCTCATTTTCTAGTTGCATATGCATAGAGCTGCACAATGCTTTGATAGCTGGCTATCGGAACTGATCACTCCATGTTCCATATTACTATTGGTATATAGGCATTTGGACCGCATATTCATACATAGTCTATCATGACGAAGTGATCAAAGACTGTCTACTAGTAGAGTGGGGACACCCTTAGATAAGCTAGTAGTTCGAAGATTTTCTCAGTTGAGCTAGTAGGGAAGTTTTCAGGGTCAAATAGTGTTCGCACTGTGTTCTGACGAACTGAATTGTTAAGAAGATACTTCTTAACCAAAGAAGTCGAAGTAGCATGAACATTAGTATAAATAGTAGGCCTCTCCTCTGGTGGTTGAAGAACAATCAAGCAACGGAGAAGAGACCTTAACAATACATCAAGTTAATCGAGTTAGACTTTAACTCTTTGATATTTGACTACACTGTATTACTTTACCTCTACCAAACAATTACCTACGAGCCTTCCTGACTATTAATCTATTGTCTCAAATATCCTCGGCCTAGTTCACTCGGAATCCTACCGTGTTACCTACCCCGTAACACTATCCCACTATCAAGAAGGGAGATATTCTTTCAATATTTTAAAAAGCAAGTGTAATGGTCTTTCAACCAGAAACAATCAAGTCAGCATAGTATGCTCGGTGCTTATTCCATGGACCTGAAATTGAATCTTGAAAGATAGTGCCATGCAGGTAAGGATAGTTCAAAAGACTCCTTGACAACAAGAGGGTCTGGGCTTTGTACATTCAATGAGAAAACTTCTGAAACCCTTGACTTAATATTATTAAAACCAGCAATCAAGAAATACGAGAAACCTTTGCCAATAAACCAGTCAAGGGCCTTGCAACCCAATGGATCAAGGAAGCCAGAATCATTGACCCCCCAAAGGCTCTTGCTAAGGAAGAGGTTGAGAAGGGAATACAACTGGTAAAGCTAACTGAAGTCCATCAGCAAAAAAGCGTTTACTCCAGACGGATAGGGCCCGCGTCCGGACGGCGTGCGTCCGCCCAATTCGTTCCGTACGTCCTAAACGTCCGCCTTTGCGTCCTGTGCGTCCTGAACGTCCTGAACGTCCGGGCGTCCTAGGATTGCACCTCCTGCGCCTGGTGCCTCCCAACACCCTTGTTCCCGTCCTCACCACCCGGCGCACTTGTCACGGCCTGATTCCGTCCGAACACCCACCTTCAGTCTCTTCTCGCCCGGGGGTCTCTCGAGTAGACCTGCCAGATTCTGGGAGCCCGACGGCCTAGATTCGTCCGGGGACGCCCCATAATGCTTGCAACACCCTACCGACACTCTACGCGGACTCCTCCCCTCGTCCGCACCCTGCCGGCGCCCTTCGCGGACTCTTACCCTCGTCCGCACCCTGCCGGCGCCCTTCGCGGACTCTTACCCTCGTCCGCACCCTGCCGGCGCCCTTCGCGGACTCTTACCATCGTCCGCACCCTGCCGGTCCCACTACGCAGACGCCTACCTTCGTCCGCTTTCACCCTCTCGATTTCTAGCATAGCCTGTATATAATTTTATATATTTCATTAATGGTAGTCTGCTACACCCTCGTGGCCGAGTTGAATCCGGGTACCTGGATGGGAATTGCCATCTCACGCGTCCGGCTTCAACTCGGCCGCATGCGTATAATACACAATTCTGTAGTCTAATCCACAACATATTTCACAAATCCGCCTTACTCTCACGGCCGAGTTGAATCCGCGCACCCGGGTGGCAATTGCCATCTTAAGCGTCCGGCTTCAACTCGGCCGCGTGCGTATTCTACACAATTCTGTAGCCTAATCCACAACAA